>LSQX01009380.1_pt2 | contig 48236 bp, 44 predicted proteins | sample 654561 | NCBI WGS metagenome assembly LSQX01 (sample SAMN04489861, study PRJNA283612) | anaerobic digester metagenome | isolation source: 4 biogas reactors fed with cattle manure at either 37C or 55C with and... | place: Denmark: Kongens Lyngby | collected 2014
GACAGCGATCTTGCAAAAGATCTCAAGAATCCGGACCTTTGGAAGGGCAAAACAATTATCTTGACGACAGGAACCACCTTGCAGTATATGGCGGCCAATTACCTGAAGAGTATCGGAACAAGCATTGAGGATGTTAACGTTATAGGCATGGATGTTACATCCGGACTTACAGCATTTTTGGCTGGTGAAGGAGATGCGGTGTGCGCATGGAATGCTATTGCATATAACGCTGAAGACAATGGCCTTCTTCGTGTAACGGATATAGGACAGATGAATTTGAATAACATATGCGGATTGTGTGCAACACCTGATGCCATAGAGAATAGGTTAGATTTGATAACCAAAGCCTGGATGGTATACTACATGACTTGGGAATGGTGCCAGGAAAGCGAAGAAAACATGGCTAAGGCTGTTGAACTCTATGTAGAATCCTGTGAAGATGAAGGGGTTATATCCGATGAATCAATTTGCAGGCGTGCTTTGGAAGTATTTGAGTGTCCTTCAGTAGCAGAGGCGTATGCCTTGATGACCGAAACCGAAACTGATAGGTCAGGCTCGGGAGAGGTTACAAAAGCTAGCAACCTCTTGTTTGAAACATTGGATTTCTTTATTTCATTAGGAAACTATACTAGTGCAGACAGGGAAAAAATCATCGATATGAATTTAGTTGACCCGGTTGTTGCTGAAAATGCGGTTGAAACCTTAAAAGCTCTTAACTATATAAATTAACTGTCAGCATAGTTTTTCCGGCGGGGTCATTTCCCCTCCGGAAGAACTAGGCAGACAATAAGGAGGAATAAGTTTGACTGACAAAGAACGTATTGAAGCAATTAAACAAAAAGCAAAACGGAATTCATATCAATTAGCCATATTATCATTTATTGGTGTTTTTGGTTTCTTGATTGCCTGGCAGGCAGCTGTTTTGGTTGGTTGGCTTCCAAGCAGGTATGTTCCCATGCCAACCCAGATCATTAAACTTTTTTTCGTTAAAATAGCAGACCCTACCCCTGACGGGGCAGTATTGGGGGTACATATTTTAGGCAGCCTTCAAGTGGTTTTGACAGGGTTTTTATTGGCTATTATTATTGGTATACCATTAGGCCTATTAATGGGATGGTATAGAGGGTTTGACAGATTTATGAGCCCCATATTCGAAATTCTTCGTCCTATTCCGCCGGTATCCTGGATTCCAATCACGATCATATGGATGGGGGTAGGGTTGAAAGCCAAAGGATTTATAGTTTTCTTTTCTGCTTTCGTACCATGTGTTATAAATGCATATACGGGCATAAGGCAGACCAATCAGGTGTTAATCGATTTTTCCAAAACATGCGGGGCTTCAAATTTCGAAATCTTTTACAAAATAGGAATACCTTCTTCCATGGTTATGACTTTTGCCGGCATACGCGTTGCCTTGGGAAATTCATGGGCAACCCTGGTTGCCGCTGAAATGCTTGCAGCCAGCGTTGGACTGGGATTCATGATACAACAGGGACGTATGTTTGCAAGGCCTGATATTATAATATTGGGTATTGTGGTTATAGGTGCCATAGGGGTATTTTTGACTTTCATATTAAAGAAGGTTGAAAACAAGGTATTGAAATGGAGGTTAACCCAATGAATAAACCGATGATTATTCAAAGTGAAGCCGAGCGCAGGGCGAAAATTATCAAACGTGCCTATTCTATACTTCCTGTAATATCATTATCCTGAGTTTATAAAAATTCGACAGTATGTAACAGAGCAGATTAAGTGGTGGTAAAAAAATAGTTAAAGGAAGATTTATTATGTTAACAAAGCTGAAAGGAACACTTTATCCAAACATCCAAAAACCCTTATATGTCCAGTTGAGAGACATTTTTGTCGATTTAATAGAATCGGAAGAATTATTGCCGGGTGACCTGATACCCGGAGAAAGAGTCTTAGCTAAGGCTTATAATGTTAGCAGGGTTACTATCAGGAAGTGTATCGACAGCCTTGTAAAAGACGGATATCTGGTCAGAAGCCAGGGAAAACAAAACAGGGTGGCTAAAAAAAGGATAACCCACAACTTAGGGTGTCTGCTTGGTATTGTAGAAGAGTTATACAATACAAACGGGATTGTGGTGACAGCTGAATCAGTTCACAACGAATATGTAGAAGCACCGGCAGTGGCGAAAAAACACTTACAATTGGATGAAGGCGGAAATACTGAAGTCTTTTCCTTTTCCAGAATACTCAAATTGGATGGAAAGCCTTTGGCCTTCAACCATTCATACGTACCTTACGAAATAGGCAAATTGATAGATTCTTTAGACTTTAATAAAGACAAGGTTTTTACTTACTTGGAAAATTGCGGGTTTACCATTAGTTACGGTGAACAGAAGATATCTTCGGGACTGTGTACCAAGGAAGAGGCAAAATACTTAGATTATATGGCAGGTCAACCGGTTCTGGTTATAAAGCGAACAACATTTTTGGAGAACGGTTATCCCGTCTTATATGAAAAGACAATATTCAGAGGAACCGATTATCAGTACAGCATCCGATTACAAAGAAATATAAACAGTTAAGCACTATAATAAAGTCAGGGAATTATTTATCAATGACCATAATTATAAAATATTCCATAATGATTTAGCGAAAGGAGAACTTCAATGGTATATTTAATCACTGGCGGGACCGGATTTGTTGGTTCCTACGTAGCAAAAGAACTTCTGAAAAGAGGTGATAAGGTAGTAGCATATGATTTTATGCAGTCTAACGTTATGCAACAAATACTGGAACCGGAAGAAATTTCGCAGATTACCATCGTAATCGGGGCTATTACAGATTTAGCACGTATCTGCAGGGTTATAAAAGAGCATAAGGTAGATAAAATTATTCACTTAGCATCCTTGCTCCACCCCTATTCCGATAACTTCCCCGATGAAGCTGTACAGGTAAATATTGTAGGACAAACGACAATTCTTGAAGCTATGAGAATAATGGATGTAAAGAAATTGGTATATGCCAGTTCCGTAGTTGTCTACGGCAATCAGTCATCTCACGACAAGTTGGTTTTGGACAATGATGCCCGCCACGCACCGGTCAGCATGTACGGGGCAACAAAATCTTTCAATGAATACTTGACTAACCATTATACAAAAACATGGAATCTTGATACCTTAGGCTTAAGATACACACTTGTTTACGGGCCGGGAAGGGTAAGAGGGGCAACAGCTTTTATAAATGCGCTTACAGAGCCGGCTTTGGGCAATAAAGCAATTGTTCCCTTCGGTGATGATGTTGTTGACTGGCAATATGTTGAAGATATAGCGGCATTAACCGTAAAGTGCTCTGATGTGGGACCTACAAAAACCAAGATTTTTAATACCCGCTTTGATGTGAGAAGTATAAGGGAAGCGGGAGAATATGTAAAAAAACTCATTCCCGAGGCTGAGATAGAATACCGGGAAGGAAAATTCGGTCTTGCCTGGCAGTTGGACGATACCCTCCTGCAACAGGAAATAGGTTTCAAACCTCAGTTCCCGATGGAAAGGGGCCTGAAAAACTTAATCAACTACATAAGAAGAGTTAATAACTTACCAGAGTATGAATAAATAATATGGAGGTAGACAAGGTGAAAAAAGTAGCGATTGAATACGGCGATGGTTTTATGAATGTTGAAGTACCGGATAGTGCCGTGGTTTATTCCATGAAAACCGACCACGTTGATCCCAAGTGCGCTGAAGATCCGGAAAAAGAAGTTAAAAATGCCCTTGAAAACCCCTTGGGAACAAAAAGAATAGGGGATTCCGTAAAACCTTCGGATAAGGTTACTATATGTTTTCCTGACAGGGTTAAGGGAGGCTTCCATGATAAAACCCACAGGAAGCTTTCGATTCCTTTGATATTAAATGAATTAAAGGAAGCCGGGGTCAGTGAAAAGAACATTAAGTTTTTGAATTCCACCGGACTTCACAGGAAAAATTTAAAAGCAGAATTTGAACAGTATATGCCTGTTGATGTGGTAAACAGGTTCTGGGGAGAAAGATTTATCAATCATGACAGTTCAATAGAAGACGAAATGGTATACTGCGGCGAAGATGAATACGGCGACTATGTGGATATTAATCGCCATGCCTTTGAGGCGGATTTTACCATTTTATTAGGTCATTGCAACGGAAATCCCTACGGAGGCTACAGCGGGGGATATAAGATGGCTGCAACTGGACTTACATCATATAAGTCCATAAGATGCCATCACAGTCCCGGCTCACTTTACAAGAAAGACTTCCTGCCCATTAGCGGCCACAGTCATTTCAGGCACCAATTAAGGGCAATAGGTAAGAAAATGGAAGAAAAAATGGGAAGGGAATTCTTCACCGTAGACTCGGTTATCGATACCCAGGCAAGAATCATTAAAACTTTTGCCGGAAAAATCGACGATGTAGAAAAAGCCACATGGCCCATTGCTGCCCAGCGCACGGAGGTTACCTTAGATGAAAAGGAAAAGTTTGATGTAGTTGTTGTGGGAATTCCACGAAACTTCCACTACGGTCCGGGAATGGGTTCTAATCCGATTCAGTTCATGCAGGCTATCGGTGCGGTAGTTTCCCGTTGTTCGGACATACTTAAAAAGGATGGGGTTGTTATAGCAGCATCCATATGTGACGGCTGGTTCAATGATGAGTGGTTCCCCTACGGACGTGAATTATACGGTCTTTTGCAGAATTGCAACGCACCCTGGGAATTGGCCAGGTATGAGGATGATATTGCAAACCGTCCCGAGTATATATATAAGCACAGGCACGCTTATGCTTACCATCCCTTCCATGGTTTCTCTATGGCTTATTTTGGCGGAGTTGCCCTAAATAATACAAGAGCGGTCTATGTTATCGGCGCCAAGGAACCCGGCTATGCAAGAGGTATGGGATGCATCACCCGGGCAACCTATGAAGAAGCCATTAAGGATGCCGAAAAATACGTAGGAAAAGATCCTAAGATATTTGTCTTACCGGATTATCTCTCTTCGAACCCGGTGCACTTTTTCCTTAATAAATAAAGGCATCTGATTTAAAGACATATAAAAAACAAACAGCGGAGTTATTATGGCAGGACAGAATATTTATATGGAATGCTATTCGGGAGCCAGCGGAGATATGATAGTAGCCGCCCTTTTGGACTTGGGAGCCGATAAAGAGGTTCTCTTAAGCGGTTTAAAGAGTTTAAATATAAGCGGCTACAGAATAGAAATATCCAGGCTCAAAAAAAACAGTACTGAAGCTTGCGACTTCAATGTTATTATGGAAGAAACCAGCTTTGATATACCGGAAAGAAATTTATTTGACATATATAAAATAATTGATTATTCTTTAATAAGTGAAAATGCTAAGGATATTTCTAAGAAAATATTCAAAATAAAGGCGGAAGCATTAGCCCATGCTCATAAGACAAATATAGAGAACATATACTTTCATGAAAGAGGGGCGGTTGATTCCATAGTAGACATTGTCAGTGCTGCCGTTTGTTTGGATAACCTAAATATAGATGATGTTATATTATCGGATATTTATGACGGCTGCGGCACCGTAGAATGCCGCAGCGGCATAATTCCCGTGCCGGTACCTGCCGTGGTCAGCATTGCTGACAGGTATAAGCTGAATTTAAAAGCTACAAACATCAGGGGTGAAATGGTAACCCCTACGGGAGCTTCTATCCTTGCCGGAATCAGAACAAAAAAAGATTTGCCTGAAAATCATGAAATAAGAAGGGTAGGTATCGGGGCCGGGAAAAGAATTTATCCCAATGAGGGAGTGCTGCGCATATATTTATTTTGAGTTTATGATACAGACAGCCAAGTAAGGCAAATAATGATGTTTAATTGACATTGTAATGATATTTTAGGAGGAGAAGATGAATAGAAAATTTACTACAAATGAAGTAATTTTAAGCGGACTCTTATTGGCTACGGGAATAATATTGCCCATGATATTCCATATGTTTAGTTTAACAGGGCCTATAGCCTTGCCCATGCATATTCCGGTTTTAATGGGAGGATTTTTATTGCCGCCCCAATTAGCCTTGCTCTTAGGCATAACCACCCCCTTTGTAAGCAGCGTGATGACGGGAATGCCGGTTTTCTTTCCGATGGCAATAATCATGTCGGTTGAATTGGGGACCTACGGCCTGACTGCATCCTTAGCGTCAAAAAAGTTTAAACTTTCCCCTGTTCTTTCATTGATATCATCCATGGCAGCAGGCAGGATTGCCGCAGGTCTTACGGTTGCATTCCTGGTAATGATGTTCGGAGTAAATATGAATCCCTTTATGTTTGTAAAAGGCGCAATAATTACGGGGTTGCCGGGAATTATTATTCAGTTGATCTTCATACCTTCATTGGTATATGCAATCGAGGGATATAAAAGGCGCAAATATATGAATGATTAAAGGGAGGAAGTGTTTAAAATAAGCATATTGTATTTTTTAATCACATTATTTGCAACTACTTTAGGGTCAACTTCCGGGATGGGAGGGGGAGTTATCATAAAGCCGGTGCTTGATGCATTTGGTCATTATGATATTGAAACCATAAGCGTTCTTTCTTCCGTTTCGGTTTTTTAAATGTGTTTGATATCCGTATCTAAAAAAATCCGTGCCGGTAATGATATTAAATTAGATGTCGCAGTCCCTTTGTCAGTTGGAGCAGTTGGGGGAGGGTATTGCGGAAATTATATCTTTGAAACGGCCTTGGCAAATCAAAATGCAAATATCGTAAAGATAATTCAAAACAGTCTCTTAGGTTTGATGTTAGCAGTCATCTTTATATATATGCTGAATAAGGATAAGATAAAGTCGTTAAATCTTAAAAGTAAGTTCTGGCCCATTAGTATCGGATTTTCCTTAGGCATGATTTCTTCCTTTCTTGGTATCGGAGGAGGACCTGTTAACGTAGCGGCATTTGTATTTCTCTTCGGTTACAGTGCTAAAACGGCTTCCTCCGCATCTTTGATTACAATTCTATTTTCTCAAATATCAAAACTCCTATCTGTTTTATTGGGAACGGGATTTGGAGCATATGACCTTACCATTCTGCCCTATATGTTGATAGGGGCAGCAACAGGGGGATTTTTGGGCTCTCAAATCAGCAGGAGACTTTCGGAAAAAAATGTAGTTTTATTCTTTAATATAACCCAAATTTTAATTTTTTTAATATGCATGTTTAATATTTACAATACCATTCTTTACTTGTAAAATCCCAAGATTTATAATATTATTGAAATAAAGACCTAGGCGGGGTGAATCTATGGATAAGTCTCAAGGAAAATTAACTGTGGCCGAAAGGTCCTGGATACTGTACGATGTTGGAAATTCAGCCTTTATAATGCTCATATCGACAATTATACCCATTTATTTTAAAAATGTTGCTTCATTGGACGGGGTTACACCTGCCAATTCAACTGCTTACTGGGGATATGCCATGTCGGCCTCTACCCTGATAGTGGCGATTTTGGGCCCCATTTTGGGAGCATTGGCAGATACAAAAGGATATAAAAAACCTTTATTTACCTTGTTTTTAATGTTGGGAGTAATCGGGTGTGCTGCACTTTCCCTGCCGGTCCCCTGGCTGGTTTTTTTGGTTATATTCGTGTTTTCAAGAGTAGGAATTTCAGGAAGCTTTATATTTTACGATGCCATGCTTCCGGATGTCACAAGCGATGACAGGATGGACCTCTTGTCTTCCCACGGTTATGCCTGGGGCTACATAGGAAGCTGTATTCCTTTTACCATAAGCCTCATAATAATTTTGTCAGCGGAGAAGTTAGGCATAACCACGGCCTTTGCAACAGGGGCGGCATTTATTCTGAATGCCTTGTGGTGGTTCTTGATTAGTCTTCCCCTCCTTAAAAATTACAAGCAGATTCATTACATAGAAGTGGATGAAGCACCGGTAGCCATGGCATTTAAGCGCCTGGGCAGAACCTTTAGAGATATAAAAAAACACAAGGAAATTTTTGTGTTTTTGCTTGCCTTTTTCTTTTACATCGATGGGGTCCATACAATAATCAGCATGGCTACATCATACGGCAAAGACGTGGGCATAAGCGACAATAATCTGCTTTTAGCTCTTCTTTTAACCCAGGTAGTTGCCTTCCCCTGCGCCATAATCTTCGGTAAATTGTCAAAAAAATATAAGACTGCAGCCTTGATTAATGTGTGTATTTTGGGTTATTTTTTGATTACCCTCTTTGCCCTCCAGTTGGATAAAGCATGGGAGTTTTGGTTTCTGGCCGTTTGCGTTGCTGTTTTCCAGGGGGCTGTTCAAGCCTTGTCCCGGTCATATTATGCAAAAATAATACCAAAGGAAAGTTCCAGCGAATACTTTGGTTTTTACGATATTTTCGGCAAGGGAGCATCCTTCACCGGAACCACCCTCATGGGTCTTACCACCCAGCTTACCGGCTCTTCAAAATTTGGTGTATTGATGATCAGTGTCATGTTTATAATAGGCTATGTAATATTTAAGAAAGCGGTTAAATTGCAAGATTTGTCATCATGAGCCAGGAACTCAGGGTTCTTGGCGGATACTTGAAGATGACAGTACCCCCGTCCCCTTGTCACCTGTAGAGAAAGGAGTAAATATGTCGATCGTAGCCTCTTTTATAGTTCCTCATCCTCCTCTTATAATTCCTGAAATAGGAAGAGGAGAAGAAGAAAAAATTCAAAAGACCATTGATGGTTACCACAATATTGCACGACAAATTTCGCAGATTAAGCCGGATACAATAATTGTAACCACACCCCATTCGATTATGTATTCGGACTATATACATATTTCGCCCGGAAGGGGGGCAGGGGGAGATTTCCGTGAATTCGGCCACCGGAATGTTTCCATGGAGGCCGAGTATGATACAGACTTGGTCAGGGAAATTTCAGCAGAAGCAGAAAATGACGGTCTTCCCGCCGGAACCTTAGGTGAGAAAAAGACCTCCCTTGACCATGGTGTTATGGTACCCCTTTATTTTGTGAACAAATACTACAAGGATTATAAGCTGGTCCGCATATCCATATCCGGCCTGTCTTTTCTGGACCACTACAGATTCGGCAAGTGCATCCAAAGGGCTGCAGATAAAAGCAACAAAAGAATCGTATTTATCGCAAGCGGGGACTTATCCCACATGCTCAAGGAAACAGGCCCTTACGGCTACAGGGAAGAAGGAGTCATATTTGACAGGGAAGTAACCAAGGCCATGGGGACAGGAGATTTCTTGGAATTTCTTAAATTTGACCCGGACTTCTGTGAAGCTGCCGCCGAGTGCGGGCTCCGGTCCTTCATAATAATGGCCGGTGCCTTGGACGGGAAAAAAGTAAGCTCGGACCTCTTGTCCTATGAAGGACCTTTCGGAGTGGGCTATGCCGTGGCAGCCTTTAAGCTTTTGGGAGATGACGAAGGCCGCAGGTTTGATGAAATCTACTTAAGAGAGGAAAAGGAAAGGATAGAAGCCTTAAAATCCACGGAGGATGAATATGTGCGCCTTGCCCGCCAATCATTGGAAACCTATGTAATCAAACGAAAGGCAATTAAAAGACCTGATGATTTGAGCCCGGATCTGATAAATAATAGGGCCGGGGTCTTTGTATCCTTGAAATTAGACGGCAGCCTAAGAGGCTGCATTGGAACAATTTCTCCAACAACCCCAAGCATAGCCGATGAAATAATTCGAAATGCAATAAGTGCCGGTACGGAAGACCCCCGGTTTCCGCCTGTTTCCGAAAAAGAGCTTTCGAGATTGGAATACAGCGTCGACGTTCTAGGCAAGGCAGAGGAAATAGGGTCTATGGATGACCTTGACCCTGTGAGATACGGTGTCATAGTTTCAAAAGGACACAGGAGGGGGCTCTTATTACCTAATTTGGAGGGGATTGACACGGCAGAAGAACAGGTTTCCATAGCTTTGAGAAAGGCAGGCATTTCTCCCCGTGAAGACTACCGGCTTGAAAGATTCGAGGTGGTAAGGCACAAATGAGTAAAGTAATATGCGGTTTATGTCCCCACCACTGCAAGTTAAGCGAGGGCCAAACCGGCTTATGCAGGGCAAGAAAAAATTTAAGGGGCCAAATCACTCCAATAAATTACGGCAAGCTTACGGCTCTAGCCCTTGACCCCATTGAAAAAAAACCCTTAAACAGGTTTTATCCCGGAAGTAATATCCTGTCTGTAGGGAGCTTCGGCTGCAACTTAAAATGCCCCTTTTGCCAAAACCATCACATATCCATGGCCGGGGAGAATGAAATCAGGACTCAGTCTGTGAAGCCGGAGGATTTGATAAGTATTGCCCTGGACCTTAAGGACAGGAAAAATATAGGCATAGCATATACCTATAATGAGCCCCTGGTAGCCTATGAATATGTCATAGACTGTGCAAAATTGGCCAGGAAAAAGAATTTGAAAAACGTGGTTGTAACAAACGGCTGTTTCTGCCAAGACCCCATGAAGGAATTATTGCCTTTAATTGATGCCGTAAACGTTGACTTGAAAGGATATACTCCTGAGTTTTATAAAAGGTTAGGCGGGGACTTAGATACAGTTATAAATTTCATTAAACTTGCAGCTAAATTCTGTCATGTGGAGATAACTACCCTCATAATCCCCGGTGAAAATGACGGGGAAGATGAAATGAGAGACCTGTCGGAATTCATATCCTCTGTGTCTTCTGACATACCTCTTCATATATCAAGGTTTTTTCCCTCCTACAGGATGACGGATAAGAGACCTACGGAAGTTAAGGCTGTTTACGGCTTGGCTGATATAGCAAGAGAAAAACTAAAATACGTCTATGAGGGAAATTGCTGAAGGTGGTGAGTGCTTTGTCACGATTTCTGAAGGGTTTGATATTGGGTGCAGCAGCTATAGCTCCCGGAGTCAGTGGGGGAGCATTGGCGGTAATATTTGGCTTGTATGATAAAATTACATATTTCATCGCCCACTTAAACAAAGATTTTAAGGAGAATATCCTTTACTTTCTGCCAGTGGGCATTGGAGGTCTTGTAGGAGTCTTAGTCTTCAGCAGAGTCATAGAATACCTTTTTCATAATTACGAGATTGAGGTAAAGTACGCCTTTATAGGCCTGATATTAGGCACCATGCCTTTGGTAGCAGGGGAGGCAAATAAGAAAGGCTACAATCATAAATATTTGATAGCCTTTGCCATAACTTTCTCAATAACCTTGCTTGCCGCTTATTTAGAAAACAAAGAAATCAATGTTATAATGGATGCAAGTGCCGCACCCCTTAATTTGATTGCTTACGGTGCCATAATAGGTTTCGGAACCATAATTCCCGGAATAAGTTCATCGATAATGCTGATGTTTATTGGAGCCTATGAAATAGTCATAGGGGCTATTTCAAACATTAAACCGGCAGTGCTTTTTTACCTTGGCATAGGTTTTGTTGTGAGTGTATTTTTGTTTGCAAAAGTAATAAGCCTGCTTTTCGAAAGGGCTTACGGGATTACCTACTATGCAATTTTAGGTCTTGTTTTAGGTTCTGTCATTTCAATATTCCCGGGCTTTGCACTGACATTTGATTACTTCCTTAACTTAATAATACTTATTTCATGCTTCTGTCTTTCATATTCGCTAACAAAAATGGGCAAAGGAAACAAAGTCAGCTCTTAACAAAATCAGCAAACATGTCGGCAATAATTCCAATATTGTTTGCCTTCATATCTTCTTTTAGCAGGGGAAGGGTTATAATCTTTTTGTCTTTAAAGGTCTCCTTAATAATATTTAAATATTTTTGCTCCTGCATTTTTTTGCTGATCCAGAATTCATCCTGCATATTATCGGGAAGTATTTTATTAACTATTATACTGCTGACTCTTACATCATACTTTTCTAATATCTTGATTGCCTTAGCAGTTTCATCAATGGGAAGCTTTTCTGCATTGATAACAAAAATAAAAGATAAGTGATGGTCATCCATCATTATTTTTTTAGCTGCCAGCACCTTATCATATCTCCTTTTTAATATGCTTATAACTTCATCCTTTTCCAAGTCCTTATCCGAAGCCTTATGACCTTTCAGCGCCATAGACATGAGGTTTACGGACTTGCTTCTCTTTTGTATTAAAGAATCAAGCCAAGCTCCCAACAACTCAGGCAAAGACAGGAGTCTCAAGGTATGGCCAGTTGGGGCAGTATCAAAAATTATCCTGTCATATTCATCATACTTCTCAATTATGATTTCAATCATTTTATCAAATAAAGCTGCTTCCTCTGTACCGGGTGATATAGAAGCCGCATCAATTTGCTTGTTGATTTGTTCAACAATTATGGGGCTTACTATTTGTTTTAAGCTTGCCCTTACCCCATCCATATATTTTTTACTTTCTTTTTCACCGCTTATTTCAATGGCATCTAAGTTTGGAAGCAAATTGCTTATAGTATCATTTATCTTTGTCTCAAATATGTCTGATGTCGAATGGGCCGGGTCTGTTGAAACCAAAAGGGTTTTTAAACCTCTCTTGGCTTGGTATAAAGCATAGGATGCACTGCAGGTGGTTTTTCCTACTCCCCCTTTGCCCCCAAAAAATATTATTTTATTCATAATTCCTCCTAAGCGTCAAAACCGTAGTCTGACCATTTTTCCTGCCAAATATAAAGTCTGCTTATCATCCTGTTTTGCCAGCCGTCTAAATCTTCGGCTATCAGGGGCAAAAGCTCCAGGGAATAATAAGTGGTGGGAATAGGAATTCCCAACAAGTCTCCAAAGCACAAAAGAATAAAATCATCCATTTCATCATGGGCTTCTTTTATGAGGAGGGCCCTTGACTTCCTGTTAAAGTCGGTAACCCCTTGAAAGAAAAGCTTAAAATTTTCTAAAAACACTTGAATTTTTTCCTTGTCCAAAAGCTGCCTCCTATTGAAAATTAAGTCTCTTGTTAAATAAACAACGCATTTTGTCAACATTTATTATATTTTATCCACGGAAAATTGTCAACATAAGTCAAAAACCAATTGACTAAATTTTCCAATGGTGCTACAATAAATATTGGTACTCAGGCATAAATATAATTACAAAAAAGAGGGACAAAAATGGAGCTACTTGAATATTTAAATATTATTGAGAAGAAACTTAAAAGTTCTTTTGATATAAAAAGAAATTACACCTTAAATAATATACAATTCGATATGTTTGCTGAATACCATTTGAGAAATGAAAAATATGTCTTAGTAAAAAAAGCAATTGTATACGCATTTGAAAATAACGAATATTCTTTTATCAAGCATTGTGAAGAATTAGATAAAGAGTATTTGCAGGAAATTATAAATACCCTGACAGACTCCGCCGAATCAATAGTAAAACCCGACAAAGACCATATGTCCAGCACCATCACCTTAGTTATTGTTACGGACAATTTTATTGATAATAAAGATAGGGATGTAATAACTAAAATAATTTCAAATTTCAAATATAACAAGGGTTTTGCATTTGGATTTAAGGGTTGGGCTGATATACGCCTGGTATTAGTCTCCCTTAATGAAGGTTTTATAGCAACTAATAAGAAAGGAAAGGAGGTTATCGAGCTTTACAGCTTATAAGACAAATGCATTAGTTGCAATACTATTTTATAATTAAAAAGGAGGTATTTATGAGTTCTTTAGTTTTAATTATCGGAAGTATTGTTGTTTTTCTTGTAGGTTATGTGACTTATGGTGGATATTTAGCTAAGCAATGGGGAGTCGATCCCACAATAAAAACACCGGCCCATGAAATGAATGACGGTATAGACTATGTTCCAACAAAACCGGCTGTTCTTTTAGGCCACCACTTTGCATCCATAGCAGGAGCAGGGCCTATAAACGGACCTATCCAGGCGGCGATTTTCGGCTGGGTTCCGGTACTCTTATGGATTGTACTCGGTAGTATATTTGTAGGTGGAGTTCATGACTATGGCTCACTCTTTGCTTCTGTTCGACACAAAGGAAAATCCATAGGTGAAGTAATACACGCCAATATGGGCAAAAAAGGTATGATGCTCTTTTCGATTTTTGCATGGTTAACCTTGTTGTTGGTTGTTGCAGCATTTACTAATATAGTTGCAAGTACTTTTGCATCTGTTCCGGCAGCTGCATCTTCGTCGTTAATGTTTATTGTGCTTGCAATAGTATTTGGTTATCTTGTATATAGAAAGGGAGTATCCTTAAAAATCGGAACCATATTTGGAGTTATTATATTATTCTTGTGCGTATATTTAGGATATATATTCCCGATACAATTGAGCCTTAACACTTGGATTATAATTTTGATGGTTTATATTTTTGCCGCATCTACGGCCCCGGTTTGGATTTTACTTCAACCGAGAGACTATTTGAACTCTTTCCTGTTGTATGCAATGATTGCGGGAGCGGTTATAGGTATTGTAATTTTCAATCCCAGCGTTCAGCTTCCGGCAGTAACCGGATTTAATGTAAACGGACAATTAATGTTCCCTATGCTCTTTGTTATAGTTGCCTGCGGAGCTATTTCAGGTTTCCATTCCCTGGTAGGTTCCGGTACAACTTCAAAACAAGTAGACAATGAAAAAGATACAAAATTAATCGGATACGGGGCAATGCTTATAGAAGGTGTCTTAGCTGTTATTGCTCTTATTACCGCAGCCTATGTATCAAATACAGAGTTAACTGAATTGTTAAAAGGCGGACCTGTTAATGTATTCTCATCAGGCGTTGGAACCTTCATGTCTAAATTTGGTATACCTTTTGATATAGGTAAATCCTTTGTGGCCTTGGCAGTATCGGCATTTGCCTTAACAAGCTTGGATACTGCTACAAGACTTGGAAGATTTATATTCCAGGAATTCTTCGATGATCCTGAAAAAGAGAAACCGTCAGTACTTACAAATATGTATGTTTCTACGGCAATAACAGTTCTGATTGGCGGATACCTGGCAGCAGGCGGATATGCCAAAATTTGGCCTATATTCGGTTCGGCAAATCAATTGCTGGCAGCATTATCATTATTAGCAATAGCAGTTTGGTTAAAGAAAGTAGGAAGAAACTATCATATGCTTACAATTCCAATGATATTCATGTTGGTAGTTACTCTCACAGCCTTAGTATTACTGATTAAATCAAACTTAGCAGCAGGAAACTATATACTGGTAGTATTCCCGGTATTGCTGTTCATATTAGCTATCATACTGGCTAAAGAGGGGTATTCAATCATATTCGGCTCCAAGGACCTGGAAGAAATATCAAAATCTAATTAAAGCAACAACACAAAAGAAATAAATTTTTAAAAATAAAAAGGCTGCCTTGTATAAAAAAGGCAGCCTTTTTGTTATAAAATGTAATAATTGTAAAAATTTAACATACTGGAATTAATATACATATAAGAGGTTTTGAATTTTTTACAATTTTTTTTCATTTTATTGAAGTATAGACAATAATTTTAATAAATCTTGACTCTGTTACGTCTAAGTGGTAATATCTAATAGAATAATAATGCATCTTGCAATCATGTTATTATTCTAATTTTATTATAATTATAGGAGGTTTTTATGGTAACATTTTTAATTGGTATCATAATACTTATCGGTGGCGGAATCCTTTACGGCAATTACTGCGAAAAAGTATTCGGACCTGATGACAGGGAAACACCGGCTGTTACTAAGGCTGACGGAGTAGACTTCGTCGTAATGAAAAAATGGAAAAACTCCCTGATTAACTTGCTTAACATAGCAGGTACGGGACCGGTTTTAGGCCCCATCCAGGGTATCTTGTTCGGACCTATAGCATTTATTACTATTCCTATAGGTTGTGTTCTTGCAGGCTCAATGCATGATTATTTCTCCGGTATGGTTTCCATGCGAAACGGTGGAGCCCAAATGCCTAAATTGATTAAAAAGTACCTGGGCGGAAAAGTATTCGGTGTATACAATGTTATCATCTGGATACTGATGCTGTTGGTTGGCGTTGTTTTCGTTTATACACCGGGAGACTTGATTGTATCTGAATTGATTAAACAAGAAGCAGTTGCTGCAAATCCGACGACATGGATTGTTTATGCAGGAATATTCTTATACTATATCGTTGCTACAATATTCCCAATTGATGCTATAATAGGAAGAGTTTATCCTGTATTTGGTGCCTTCCTGATTATATCGGCTGTGGGCATTTTCTTAGGAATGATATTTGGAGGCAACGGACAATATTTAACCAACTTATCATTCAACGGTATGCTCAGCCAGCATCCGTCAGGACTGCCCTTCATTCCCATATTCTTTATTACGGTTGCCTGCGGTATCTTATCAGGTTTCCACGCAACCCAGAACACCATGATAGCAAGAACCGTTTCAAGCGAAAAAGAAGGCAAGATGACCTTCTACAACATGATGCTTGTTGAAGGCTTCATAGCAATGTGCTGGGCAGGCGGAGCAATGGTATTGTTCAACCAGGGAACAGACATGGCAACAAGCGCTACCCTGATGGTAGGACTGATATCAAGAAACTTCTTAGGAAGCGTAGGAGCATTATTTGCCATAATCGGAGTTATTGTGCTTCCGATAACATCGGGAGACACGGCATTCAGAGGCTTGAGGCTTATGGTTGCTGAGCAGTTTAACATAGACCAGACATCAGCTCAAAAGAGAGTTGGTTTAAGTATCGCCTTCTTTATTCCTGCCGCAGTAATCCTTTATATAGCTAAGACAAATCCCGCAGGATTCTCGATTCTTTGGAGATACTTCGCATTTACAAACCAATTTGTTGCAACCTTTGCCTTGGCAACAATATCTATCTACCTCTACATCAACGGCAAGAACTACCTGGTATCCCTGATACCCGGAACATTCTACTTCTTTGTAACTCTTAGCTTCATATTTAACGCTAAGATTGGTTTCAACATTCCATGGTCAATATCATACATATTGGCAGCAGTTTGCTGTATAGCTTATGTATGGTTTGTAAGAACAAGAGCGACAAAAGGAAAAGAACAAATCCTTCAAAATGTATTATCATAAGAATAATTGAAATTTATAAAAACTATCTCTCGATTGCGAGAGATAGTTTTTTTGTGTTTGTCATCCTGAGCCCAAGCACGGGATCTCATGAAATTATTCGGACTGAAGCTCTCTAACTGACACTTTGCAGGTTTTTCATAACTTTATTTGGTATTTTTTGATTTATTGACGGGACTTGTCATATATGATATCATAGCAGTCTGAACCGGGCTTCATGCCTGGATAAATATTACTTCTTAGGAGGAGACATGACGACTTTTATTATTGGAATTATTATTCTTATCGTCGGCGGCTACTTGTACGGTTCATACTGTGAAAAAGTATTCGGACCTGATGACAGGGAAACACCGGCTGTTACTAAAGCTGACGGAGTAGACTTCGTAGCTATGAAAAAATGGAAGAACTCATTGATTAACCTGCTTAACATAGCAGGAACAGGGCCTGTTTTGGGACCCATCCAGGGTATTCTGTTCGGGCCTGTAGCCTTTATAACCATTCCCTTGGGATGTGTTCTTGCAGGCTCAATGCATGACTATTTCTCCGGCATGATATCCATGCGAAACGGGGGAGCCCAGATGCCAAAGCTTATTAAAAAGTACCTGGGTGGAAAAGTATTCGGTGTATACAATGTTATCATCTGGATACTGATGCTTTTGGTAGGCGTTGTATTCGTATATACACCCGGAGACTTGATCGTATCTGAATTGATTAAACAAGAGGCTGTTGCCACGAATCCTACAACCTGGATCGTTTATGCGGGAATATTTTTATACTATGTCGTTGCGACATTATTCCCTATTGATGCCATAATAGGAAGGGTTTATCCCATATTCGGCGCTTTCCTGATCATGTCCGCAGTTGGTATTTTCATCGGAATCATGTTTGGCGGCGGACAATATTTGGACAACCTGTCATTAAGCGGTATGTTCAGCCGGCATCCGGGAGGACTGCCCTTCATACCGGTATTCTTTATTACGGTTGCCTGCGGTATCCTATCAGGCTTCCATGCAACCCAGAACACTCTGATAGCAAGAACTGTTTCGAGCGAAAAAGAAGGGAAAACCACATTCTTTAATATGATGCTGGTTGAAGGCTTCATAGCAATGTGCTGGGCAGGCGGTGCCATGGTGTTGTTCAACAAGGGAACAGATATGGCAACAAGTGCTACCTTGATGGTAGGATTAATCTCAAAGAGCTTCTTAGGAAACATAGGAGCATTATTTGCAATAATCGGAGTTATAGTACTTCCGATAACATCAGGAGACACGGCATTCAGAGGCTTGAGACTGATGGTTGCGGAGCAGTTTAATATAGACCAGGGACCTGCTGCAAAGAGGGTATCCTTGAGTATTGCCTTCTTCATCCCTGCAGCAATTATCCTTTATATTGCTAAGACAAATCCTGCAGGCTTCTCAATTCTTTGGAGATACTTCGCATTTACCAACCAATTCGTTGCAACCTTTGCCTTGGCAACAATATCAGTATACCTCTATATAAACGGCAAGAATTACCTGGTATCATTAATACCCGGAACATTCTACATGTTTATAACCTTGAGTTTCATACTCAATGCAAAGATTGGGTTCAACTTAGACACCTTGCTTGGATTGCCTGCCGGCTCGTACACTGCATCATATATTTTGGCTGCAGTCTTGTCCGTGGCCTATATATGGTTTGTAAGACACAGGGCAACAAGCCAAAAAGACCAAATTCTGCAAAACCTATTGTCATAAGGAAAAATTTTGAATTAAGGCTGCCAGGGGCAGCCTTTTTCAATTGGAGGAATTACGATAATCCCTCATTTACAAATACTTCAATATTTGATACAATTTACTTAATATATAGAGGAATAGGTGGTTTAATGGAAAAGATTATAAGCTTTTTGTTAAGCAGAGCAACCTTGGTATCCCTTGCACTTTTAGCCCAGATAGTTACATTGGCCTTGATGGTGTGGAAATTCAGCAGTTTCTTCTTTATTTTTGACATAATATTCATGGTTATCAGTGTGTTGGTTGTACTCTACATATTAAACCGCAAAAGTGACCCTACATATAAGATAGCATGGATTATACCCATCATGATTTTTCCTGTATTTGGCGGCTTGTTTTACTTGATGTTCGGGGGCGCAAAACTATCAGACCGCACCAAGGAAAAATTGCATTCGATTACTGATAAAATGAAAGAAGGTCTATATCAACACCCCGTCACCTTAAATAATCTGAGAAAAGAAAACACAATTGCCTTTAACCAGGCAAAGTACATAGAAGAGTATTCATCCTGCCCAGTTTACGATAATTCACCGTCAAGATTTCTGCCATCGGGGGAGGAGTTTTTTGAAAGCTTGAAGGAAGAATTGAAAAGGGCTAAGAAATTTATTTTTTTAGAATTTTTTATAATCCAGGAAGGCCTAATGTGGAATACTATTCTGGATATACTGAAAGAAAAAGCAAAGGAAGGCCTGGATGTAAGGGTTGTCTATGATGACTTCGGCTGTGTTACAAGACTTCCTCACAAGTACAATAAGAAGCTTGAGAGCTGCGGAATCAAGTGTGCTGTTTTCAATCCCTATATACCGATTTTGAACTTCCGCCTCAACAATAGAAACCACAGGAAAATAGTCGTAATAGACGGGAAGGTAGCTTATACGGGAGGGGTAAACTTAGCTGATGAATATATTAATGCTCTTGAAAAATTTGGTCACTGGAGAGACTCTATGGTTGAAATAAGGGGTGATGCCGTGTGGTCTTTAACGGTTATGTTTTTATCCATGTGGGGCCACCTCAAGAAAAACAATGAAGACTACAATAAATTTAAACCCGACGATTATGACCAGAGCGAAGAATGCCACGGCTATGTCCAGCCCTTTGATGACAGCCCCTTAGACAATGAACACGTCAGCGAAGCCGTATACCTGAATTTAATCAATCAGGCAGAAAAATACATATATATTGAAACCCCCTACCTCATTATAGATAATAAAATGATGGTTGCCTTGACCATGGCATCTAAAAGAGGTGTGGATGTAAGAATACTTACTCCACACATACCCGATAAGTGGTATGCCTTTGCCGTCACCCAGTCCAATTATGAGGACTTGATGGAAGCGGGAGTGTCCATCTACCAATACACACCGGGCTTTAATCACGGCAAGACCTTTGTGGTTGATGATGAATATGCGGTTGTAGGTACCATAAATTTAGATTTCAGAAGCCTTTACCTCCACTTTGAATGCGGGGTATGGATGTACAACACCGATACCGTCCTGCAGGTAAAGGAAAGTACCTTGGAGGCTTTAAAGGTAAGCAGGCGGGTAGGGATGGAAGACATAAAAAGTACTCCCAAAATAAAAAGATTGGGCAGGGCTGTCTTAAGAATCTTCGCCCCGCTCATGTAAACTTTTGGGGACGGTTCTTTTCGTTCTCAGATTTCAAGTTTTAGGGACGGTTCTTTTCGTTCTCAGATTTCAAGTTTTAGGGACGGTTCCTTTCATTCTCAATAAGGACACATAGCAAGGGACCCTGAGCGGACGGTACTCTCTGGGCACTTTACAGACACGATGATACTGTAAGATTTGTCCATTAAGAACTGTTACCGGTGGACACTTAAAATTGTCCATTAAGAACTGTCCCCGGTGGACAGGTGGACACCATGATACTGTAGGAATTGTCCACTGAGAACCGTCTCCGGTGGACAAAAATTACACTAAATTAAACATATTTTTTAAGAACGAAAAGAACCGTCCCCAAAGACACCGTCCCCAAAGACATATAAGAACAAAAAGAACCGTCCCTAAAAAATTAATAAAAGAGGACATAAAATGAAAAAGGACATTAATTTTTACCTGAAACTATTCTTAGCAACATTCACTTTAAGCGCTTTTACCTTTGGAGGGGGTTATGTGATAGTCCCTCTTATGCGGAAGAGATTCGTCGAAGAACTGAAATGGATAGACGAAGAAGAGATGCTGAACATAGTTGCAATATCTCAATCGGCGCCGGGAATGATAGCCGTCAACACTTCAATAATGACAGGTTACCGGCTGGCGGGAGTAGGAGGAGCTGTAATAGCGGCCTTTGGAACGGTTCTGCCGCCCCTTATAATAATAACCATAATAGCAAAATTCTATCTTGCCTTTAAAGAAAACCGCTACATCAATGCACTTTTATTGGGAATGCGGGCAGGCGTGGCTGCAGTTATCATAGATGTAATAATAAAAATGGCAAAAAATATTATTAAGACCAAAAACAAAACATCCATCGGAATAATGGCTGTTGCTTTATTTGCCGCAGTTGTCCTTAACATAAACGCTGCCTTGATAATAATCCTTTGCGGAATCTTCGGAGGTATCTATTACAACTTTGTTGAAAAGGCAGGTGAAGGGCAATGATATATTTGGATATATTCTTAAGTTTTTGCCAAATAGGATTATTAAGCTTCGGAGGAGGCTATGCAGCCCTGCCTTTGATAGAAGCCCAGGTATTGGAAAAACACAACTGGCTTACTTTAGAAGAATTCGCCGACCTCCTGACCATATCCCAGATGACTCCGGGCCCCATCGCCATTAATGCGGCAACCTTCGTGGGAACCAAGGTTGCAGGTTTGGGAGGAGCGATTGTAGCAACCATAGGAAGCGTGACCCCTTCCTTCATAATAGTACTTATACTTTCTTACCTTTATTTTAAATACAAGAACTTATCTTCGATACAAGGAATATTGAAGGGTTTGAGGCCGGCAGTGGTATCGTTGATAGCCTCTGCGGGTCTGTCCATCCTCATGCTGACAATATTTAAAAGGGAAGGGATAAGCCTCTTGAATATGAAATTAAGCGATATAAACTTTATCGCAATAATAATGGTTGGATTAAGCGTCTTCATACTCAGAAGGTTTAAACCGGACCCTATAAAAGTAATGATTGGGACCGGAGTATTAGGAGTTATTATATACGGATTGTTCTAAGAACGAAAAGAACCGTCCCCAAAAATTGTTCTAAGAACGAAAAGAACCGTCCCTAAAAATTTAAGGAGAAGAGATGTCAAACAAAAAATTTACCCACCTTCATCTGCATACGGAGTACAGCCTCCTTGACGGGGCTTGCAGGATTAAAGAATTGATTAGGAGGGCCAAGGAATTAAACATGGATTCATTAGCCATTACCGACCACGGAAGCATGTACGGTGTGGTGGAATTCTACAAACAGGCAAAAAAGGAAGGGATTAAACCCATACTTGGCTTTGAAGCATATATTTCTCCCCGCAGGCTGACTGACAAGGACCCTCAAAAGGACAAGAACCAGTATCATTTGGTGCTCTTGGCGGAAGACATGGAAGGCTGGCAAAACATAATCAAGCTTTGCTCTATCGGGTTTGTGGACGGCTACTACTACAAGCCGAGGATTGACCATGAAACCTTGAAAAAATACAGCAGGGGGATAATTGCCTTAAGCGCATGTCTTGCAGGGGAGATCCAGGCGTTCTTATTGGAAAACAATTATGATGAAGCCCTTAGGAGGGCCTTCTTGTACAAGGATATATTCGGAGAAAACAACTTTTTTCTTGAGCTCCAGGACCATGGCATGGAAGAGCAAAAAACAGTTAACGAATCCTTGTTCAAAATAAGCAGGGAAACAGGTTTAAGGCTTGTTGCCACAAATGATGTTCACTATATAAACAAGGAAGACGCTTACTTCCATGATGTCCTTCTTTGCATCCAAACCCAGAAAACCATAACCGATGAAGACAGGATGAGGTTTCCTTCGGATGAATTTTATCTGAAATCCCGTGAAGAAATGGCTGAACTCTTTCCACCGGAGGCACTTGAAAACACGGGAGAAATAGCGGATAGATGCAATGTGGACCTCGACTTTAACACCGTCCACCTGCCGGAATTCAAAGTGCCCGAAGGCTATGACAAATCGGAATACTTCAGAAAAATATGCCAGGAAGGCTTGGAGTCCAGGTATAAAATTATAACTAAAGAAATTCAGGAAAGATTGGATTACGAAATTCGTGTGATTGAGCAGATGGGATATGTGGATTATTTTCTCATCGTGTGGGATTTTATCAAATATGCCAGGGACAACAAGATTATGGTGGGACCCGGAAGAGGGTCTGCAGCAGGCAGTTTGGTTGCATATTCCATGAGGATTACAAACATAGACCCCTTAAAGTACAACCTGATTTTTGAAAGGTTTCTAAATCCTGACCGTATCAGCATGCCGGATATCGACGTGGATTTTTGCTATGAACGGCGCGAAGAGGTTATTGATTATGTTAAAGAAAAATACGGCCGGGAAAGGGTTGCCCAGATAGTAACATTTGGCACCATGGCAGCGAGGGGGTCCATAAGGGATGTGGGAAGGGCCTTGGACATGCCCTATGGAGAAGTTGATTTTATAGCGAAGAAAATCCCCATGACCTTGGGGATGACCATAAAATCAGCCCTGGAAGTAAATAGGGAGCTTAAGGACCTCTATGAAAGCGACACAAAAGTCAACAAGCTCATTAATTTAGCCATGCAGGTTGAAGGCCTTCCCAGGCATTCTTCGACTCATGCGGCCGGGGTCCTCATATCCAAGGAAGAAGTAACAAAATATGTTCCCCTTTCAAGAAACAAGGATGTCATAACAACTCAGTTCAACATGGTTGAGCTTGAAGAGTTAGGCCTTTTAAAAATGGATTTCTTAGGTCTTAGAACCCTTACCGTGATCCGGGATGCCATAGAATTAATTGAAAAAAATCACCGTGTGAAGATAGATTTCCAAGACTGCAATTATGATGACAAGGAAGTTTATAAACTATTTGCCAATGCTGAAACCTTGGGCATCTTCCAGTTTGAAAGCTCCGGAATGAGGGCCTTTTTAAGCGAGCTGAAGCCTACGGAATTTGAAAACCTTTCGGCTGCCAATGCCCTTTACAGGCCGGGTCCCATGGGCCAGATACCGGTCTATATCAAAAATAAGTTAAATCCTGATAAGGTTACCTATCTTCACCCTAAATTAGAGCCTATTCTCAATGTAACCTACGGCTGTATGGTATATCAGGAGCAGGTAATGCAGATAGCAAGAGATATCGGCGGCTTTACAATGGGCCGGTCCGACTCTTTGAGACGGGCCATGGGCAAGAAAAAAATGGAGGTCATGCTCAAGGAAAGACAAAACTTCATATACGGCAAAAAAGCTGAAAATGGGGAGCCGGCCATAGGGGGAGCAATAAATAACGGGGTGGATGAAAAAACAGCCAACGAAATATATGATTTGATGGTGGAGTTTGCCAAATATGCCTTCCCCAAGGCCCATTCCGTGGCCTATGCGGCCCTTGCCTATGAAACAGCATGGCTGAAAACCCATTATCCCGTTGAATTTATGGCAGCCCTCATATCAAGTATAATGGGAAGCTCCGGTACCGTATCCTTGTACATCAGAGAGTGCAAAAGGCTTGGAATAGAAATACTGCCGCCGGACATAAACGAAAGCAGGGATAAATTTACGGTGGAAAACAATAAAATCCGTTTCGGCTTAGCTGCCGTAAAAAACGTGGGAACCAATGTTATTCAAGAAATAGTAAAAGCCAGAGAAGACAAAGGTAAATTTACCTGTTTTGCAGACTTCTGCACAAAGGTGGACCCTGTGGTACTGAACAAGAGGCAGATTGAATCACTGATAAAATGCGGGGCCTTTGACTCATTAAAAGTCAAGCGGTCACAGCTTATGGCCATATATGAGAGAACTATCGATTCGGTCCTTGCTCAAAAGAAAAAGAATATTGAAGGCCAGTTTTCACTTTTTGACAGCTTGGAAGGAGATGTTGAGGTAGCGGATGAACTGCCGGATTTGCCCGAATACAATGAAAAAGCCCTTCTTTCCATGGAAAAAGAAATGATGGGAGTGTATTTAAGCGGACATCCCCTTTCAGAATACGAAAGTGTATTGGAAAGGTATGCCACCACCAATACCAATGAAATATCCGAAATAAGGGATGGAAGAGAAGGAACAGTTCTATATGACGGAAGCAGGGTTGTCATAGGCGGAATAATAATAAAAAAACAAAACAAAATAACAAAGAACAATAACATGATGGCCTTTATAACCTTGGAAGACTTGTACGGAACTGTGGAAGGAATAATTTTCCCTAAAATTTACGATGACTGTAAGGATATTTTATATGAGGACAATATAGTTATGATTGAAGGAACTATAGATGCCTCTGAGGAAGAATCACCCAAGCTCTTAGTGAATAAGGTGACAGAATTAAAAAAGGAACCTGTAAGAGTGAGGGTACAGAATAAACTCTATATAAAGGTAAGAGATTTAGAGAATTACAAAAATATAAAAAAAGACTTGTTTTATTGTATATGCAGGCACAAGGGCCAGGATCCCGTAATAATTTATAACGAAAAAGACAGAACAAATATGGTTTTACCGGATAAATACAGGGTAAATATAGAAGATGAAATATTAATAAAGGACCTGAAGGAATTACTGGGACAAGAAAATATAGCTGTTAGAAACAGATGTTGAATCGGAGGCGGTAAAAATGAGGAAATTAGGAGTATTAACGAGCGGAGGCGACTCACCGGGCATGAATGCAGCCATCAGGGCGGTTGTCAGATACGGAATTTATAACAATATAAATGTTGTAGGGATCCGTAACGGCTTCGAAGGCTTGGTGGAAGGAAACCATATGGAAATGAACCTATCCTCTGTTGCAGATATCATCCACAGGGGGGGAACCATATTGGGAAGCGCCAGAAGCAAGGAGTTCATGGAAGAAGAAGGCTTTCAGAAGGCACTGAGAAACATTAAGTATTTAGGCATAGAGGGCTTGGTCATAATCGGAGGAGGCGGGTCCTTCAAAGGCGCCATGAAGCTTGAAAAGGCAGGTGTTTCAACGGTTTGCATTCCCGGAACCATAGATAATGACTTGCCCTACACCAAATATACCTTAGGCTTCTTCACGGCTCTCACGACTGTTTTGGAATCTGTTGAAAAAATCAGGGATACATCCTCATCCCACAACAGGTCCAACGTAATAGAGGTTATGGGAAGAGACTGCGGTGATATAGCCTTGTACGCCGGGCTTGCAGGCGGGGCCGAAATGGTTATTATACCTGAAATTGAACATAATATAGACGAAGTATGCGATAAAATAATGCAGGGAAGAGCGAGAGGAAAAAGACACAGCATAATAATACTTGCGGAAGGTGCCGGGGATGCAAAGGAAATTTCAGAGCGAATAGAGCAAAAAACCGGAATAATAACAAGGTATTCCATACTTGGCTACACCCAGAGAGGGGGAGCACCGGCAGCTTACGACAGGCTAATCGGAAGCCAGATGGGGGCTCATGCGGTGAAATTATTGTGCCAAAACAAAAGGAATAGAGCAGTGGGAACAGATGGAGGCCAAGTCTTTGATATGGACCTGGATGAAGCTGTTGCCGTAAAAAAGGTATTTGACGAATCAACCTATGAATTGACAAAGATACTATCCATTTAGTGGGACACTGGGGACGGTCCTCTTTGTCCCATTTGATGTCCAGGTGATGGTTTTTCTGTGACACTGGGGACGGTCCTTTTTGTCCCATTTGATGTCTATCGAGGATGGTTTTCAGTGAGTATCTGATGACAGTACCCCCGTCCCCTTGTCATCTAAAATATGTTAAATAAGGTGATAATATGATGAAGATGCGCAAAACAAAAATCGTGTGTACCATAGGACCCTCATCCTCGGATGAAGAGACATTCAAGGAATTGGTTCTTAACGGTTTAAACGTGGCAAGATTGAATTTTTCCCACGGCACACACCAAGAACACAAGGGAAAAATTGATACAATAAAAAAGGTGAGGGAAGAATTAAAGGCTTCAATCGCCATTATGCTTGATACCAAGGGGCCCGAAATACGAATCAAGGATTTTGAAACCGGACAGGCAGAATTAAAAATGGGCCAGGAGTTTATTCTTACCACAAGAGAAGTCCAAGGGAACGAAAACGTGGTAAGTGTTAGCTACGGCCAATTTGCTAAAGACATTAAACCGGGTGACAGGATACTCATAGACGACGGCCTCATCAGCATGGAAGCGGTTGAAATAATCAAGGGTACCGATGTTAAATGCCTGGTAAAAAACGGGGGAATTCTTAAAAACAAAAAAGGTATCAATGTTCCCGATGTTCAAATCAACCTGCCTGCACTTACGGACAGGGATATAAGCGACATAAAATTCGGCATAGAACAAGGAATCGACTATATTGCTGCATCCTTTATCAGGAAGAAGGATGACGTGGCAGAGATAAGAAAAATTTTGGAAGAAGAAAAAGCAAATCACATCATGATTATATCAAAAATTGAAAACAGGCAGGGGGTTGAAAACATAGATGAAATCATTGAAGCATCAGACGGAATTATGATCGCAAGAGGCGATTTGGGCGTGGAAATACCGGCAGAAGAAGTTCCCTTGGTGCAAAAAATGATTATCGGAAAATGCAATAGGGCAGGAAAGCCCGTGATTACAGCAACTCAAATGCTTGATTCGATGATAAGGAACCCCAGACCTACGAGGGCTGAGGTATCAGATGTTGCAACTGCCATATTTGAGGGAACGGATGCCATAATGCTTTCGGGAGAAACAGCATCCGGAAGCTACCCCATAGAAGCAATAAAAACTATGGCAAGGATAGCTTGTATGATTGAAGGCTCATTAGATTACAATGAAATCTTGAAAAGCAAAAGCCCTGCTTCCAACTGCAGCATAACTGATTCAATAAGCTATGCAACCTGCAAATCTTCACTGGATTTACATGCGGCTGCAGTGATATCCGCGACAACATCGGGCTATACGGCAGCAAATGTTTCAAGGTACAGACCAGCAGCTCCTATTATAGCGGCCACCCCCAGCGATAGGGTAATGAGAAAATTAGCCCTTTATTGGGGGGTTTATCCCGTGAAAATTGAAGAAATGCAGTCCACGGACCTGATAGTTCGAAAATCCGTTGAAAGGGCTATAGAGTCGGGATATGTGAAAAATGGGGATTTAACAATTATAACTGCGGGAATTCCTGCGGGAATTTCCGGTATTACCAACTTGCTCAAGGTTCACATTGTAGGCGAGGAACAAACCCTGCCAAGATAACAGTCGTAACAGCATTTCGCAAGGGAGGCAAAACAATAGAAAAATACAAAAACATCTTAAAGATTTCACTTCCCATATTAATAGCTTCGCTGATTATTTTGTTGATGGTATTCAGCCCCGGCACATTCGGTTTGATAGTTGGTTCCTTTAAACCGATAATATACGGCTTGGCAATGGCATACCTGTTGGATTCTGTGGTCATGTTTTTGATGAAGAAACTGAAGGTCAGAAGAAAACAGGGAATTTTTCTTGCCTGCGTAATATTGATAGGAATTATAAGCACAATAATATATAAAATCCTGCCCCAGATAGCAGAAAATGTAAATAATATTATGGACTTCATAATGGATGGGGAAGTCGACATAGGTCAGATAGTTGCAGACATCAGAAGCAGGATAGACAATAAATATGTGGACTACATAACGGATTACATTTTAAAGGCAGGGGAGTCCGTTAAAAATGTTATCAACAACCTTTTAAAATACCTCTACAATACTCTTATGTCCTTGATTACAAACATCGGCTCAGGTGCGTTTACTGCAGTTACCGGCTTTATAATCAACATATACATGCTGTCCGAAAAGGATGATTTACTGGCGAGGGGCAGAAGGTTCATACACGCTTACTTCAATGAAAACAAAGCAAATGACATACTTAACATATTTACCAAAGCCAACAAGATATTTAAAAGCTTCTTAACCGGTAAGCTGCTGGACTCCACCATAGTGGGGATAATGTGCGTCATAGCATTTGCAATAGCAAAGGTTCCATACGCCCCCCTCATGGGAACATTAATAGGGTTTTTCAATATGATACCTTATTTCGGTCCCATAATCGGCTCGGTTCCGGTAGTCTTGGTTTCGTTTTTTGTCAATCCTGCTAAGGCTTTCACTGCCCTGATAATCATCATTATCATCCAGCAGATAGACGGAAATTTCTTAGACCCCAAAATTGTCGGCAAAAATGTTGGGGTAAGCCCATTCTGGATCATCACCAGCGTTACCGTCGGAGGAAATTTGTTTGGAATTCCGGGAATGATATTAGGCGTACCGCTTGTGGTCCTCATCAAGGAAGTCATAGAAGACTCCGTAGAAATGCGCCTGATGGAAAAGGGCAAAGAAAACTTGGAAAAAACCAACCTCCGCAAATAATGACAAGGGGACGAATGACAAGGGGACGGGGGTAGTGTCATCAAGGATGACACTACCCCCGTCCCCTTGTCATATTTTTTTTGTAATATATTGACATGAGCAGGATATCGTGATATATTAATGATATCGAAATGATATCATAAATATCAATTGAAGGAGGAGATAAACTAATGGAAATAAATAAAGAAAGATTAATCACGGAAGAAATAGTTCCTAATTCGATGAACGGCATGTTTATGCTGCTTCTCAATCTTGCTTTAATGCTATTTTCAGCATTCTTGTTCATTTTTAGCGTGGGTTCTCTAGATGGTCCCTTGCAGGTTGTAATGATAATTATTAGTATTTTGTATTTTTTCATAATTGGTCCTATTTTGTTTGCAGGCCTCAAGGTTTTAAAACCAAACGAAGCCCTTGTGCTCACCTTGTTCGGAAAATATTACGGCACCCTTAAAGGGGAAGGATTTTATTTTGTAAACCCCTTTGTTACAGCAGTAAATCCGGCTTCCAATACTGCAACAACCGCTGCCTTCTCAGTGGAAGGAAGTACCGATAAAAAGAATCCGGACCTGAACATAAAACTCAGAACCAAGAAAATTTCCTTAAAAACGATGACCTTAAACAATGAAAAGCAAAAAATAAACGACCTCTTGGGCAATCCCATAAGCATAGGCATAGTGGTTGTATGGAGAGTGGTAAACACGGCCAAGGCAGTCTTCAATGTGGATAATTACACCGAGTATTTGTCCATTCAATGTGATTCGGCCTTGAGGAATATTGTAAGACTTTACCCTTACGATACCTTTGGTGACGACAATGAAAAAACATTGAGAGGCAGCAGTTTGGAAATAGCAAACAAGCTTAAGGAAGAAATACAGGAAAAAGTGGAAATAGCCGGTCTTGAAATAATTGAAGCAAGAATAACACACCTGGCATATGCTCCAGAAATAGCCGCTGCAATGCTTCAAAGACAACAGGCTGCAGCCATCATAGACGCAAGACAGATGATAGTCGAAGGTGCCGTAGGAATGGTTGAAATGGCCCTTGATAAGCTCAGTGAACACAATGTCGTGGAATTGGATGAAGAAAGAAAGGCTGCAATGGTAAGCAACCTCTTGGTTGTTCTTTGCGGCAACAGAGACGCCCAGCCCATAGTGAACTCAGGCTCCTTGTATTAATTTACATGGTGTAAAATAAACATGCCATGGATACTGTATGATTGGAAAATTTAAAGGAAGGGGCTGATGATAATGGAAGATTCTAAAAAGGATAAGGAAAAGAAACAGGTGTTACTGAGATTATCATCATCTCTTTGGAAGGAATTAGCAGCTTGGGCTGAGGATGATTTCCGGTCCATAAACGGACAAATAGAATACTTGTTAAATGAATGTGTAAAACAAAGGAAGAAAACAAATAAAAAGCAGGATGAATAGACAGTTCAGAAAGAATATCATCCTGAGCGTATGCGAAGGATCTCATGAGATTCTTTGAGCTAAAGCTCTCAGAATGACAACTTGTGAGTTGCTCATAACAATGACACCCTGCGGGCTATTCATAGTAATGACAATTGGGCTAAAACCCTCAGAAAAAAGCGGCCGTTAGTAAAAAATACAATATAAAATGAAAACCCACTATTTCAGTGGGTTTTCACATTTAGACCATCCTTTCTTAATTATCAACCGATTGTGACCTCGGCCGGCACTTGTCGCCGCCTGCACCGCCTACAGCATCCTCATTGATTTGTCGAGGGAAGAGCCTTGGGAATGTTGGGCAGATTGCTGCCTGCTCGGGTGCTAATTCAACAAATCCAGTGCTGAGTACACAAAGTTGAACAGGAACAAGAACTTTCTTTTCGCAGGTGATGCAGAGGGAAATGATAAGATTTACGGACAATACACCTGTTCTGGGGTCAATCACAAAATCTCTTTGAATGCTGTTGGTTGCAAGTCTCACAACACAGTCCAAATTGCAGAATTCGGTGAATCTTGGCAAGAAGGCGGTATCAAATACCGAAGGTATGCAAATTTCAAAGAAATTAGTCAATACAAGAGGATTGCATTCAGGTGCGATTTCAACCAATGCAGACAATGTGATTATGCTTTCCCTGTTTGAATCACAAGGTGTCACAACCAAATCCATTTCGATTTCAACACAACCTGAAATCTCAATTTCTTGAGTTCCAAATACGGGAGTACCCAATTCTTCTTCATCGCAGAATGATGTATCGGCCCACACTAATTTCTGGCTTAAGGTTCCATCAGGGCCTATGACTTTGACATCACAGCCTTCTTCATTTTTTACAAACTGTCCTCCGGACAAGGTGGTGTTAGGCTTGATTTTTAAATTGCAATCATCATTGATATTATCAGGATTAAAGAATTTCCTGCACCTGATATCTGCAATTCTTATTATATTGGTTCCGCAGCCTAAGGGCGGTTCAAAACAAGTATCCGGAGCAGTTTTTAATCCCTGCAGGTTGAATAAAACTGCATCATATACTTTTTGCACATAAATGGGTTCTGAAACTACATTTCTTAATGTACCGTCCCAGTCGCAGCCTGACTGACCGGTGCAACATCTATCTTCAATGCCGCCAGTTCCCAAAACTGCATCATTTCTATTTGAGTGTTTCATGCTGGCATAACCTCCTCATAATTTCTGTTACTTTACTTTAATATATTCTAAATTCATTTAGTTGTTACACACATCTGAAAAAAACAATACCCGCCTGATGCTTATTGCCTTTGAATTTTATTTGTGTTATTGTAAAGTATATTAATAAATAATATTTCAGGAGGAAAAATGAAACCGGTAGTTAAATTTGAATTTGAAAGCGGAGATGTGATAAAGGCGGAATTATATCCGGAGACAGCACCAAACACTGTAAGAAACTTTATCTCATTAATCAATAAGAACTTTTATGACGGGAAAATTTTTCACAGGGTGATCAAGGACTTTATGATTCAGGGCGGATGCCCCATGGGTAATGGGACGGGTGGTCCCGGATATTCAATAAAAGGTGAATTTACAAGAAATGGTTTCAAAAATGATTTGAAGCATACAGAGGGAGTATTATCCATGGCAAGGGCCATGTCTTTCGATTCGGCAGGGTCGCAATTCTTCATAATGCATAAAACATCACCCCACCTGGATGGTCAATATGCAGCCTTCGGAAAAGTTATCGAAGGTATGGATAGACCGGTTGAAGAAGTAAAGCTTAAGAAAGTAACTGTAGATACGTTCGGAGAAAGATACGAAGAGCCGGAGGTTATTGAATAAATACCTGATAATTCCCAAAGCATTGAAGGATCTCAATAAATGAGATCCTTCGCTATTTTCAATATGAAACCCTATTAAAATCCTAAATATTCACCAACTAAGACTACCTTGATTCTATTCTGAGGTTTACAGAATCTTGTTACTAAGATTTGACTGCATAAGGTGTCTTTTGTCGTGCAATCTGTGCATTTTCCCGTATGGAAACAAGGAGTGTTGCAGTTTAATCTGACAGCATTTGGAACAGATGCATCAAGTCTTGCTTTTTTTTGTGCAACATCCAAGTCCGTAACTACCTTGTTCATTCCTGCAACCACAATAACGCTGTCGGGACCGTAACAGTAAGCAGCAACCCGGTTTCCGTTTCCGTCAATATTCAAAAGCTCGCCTTCCATGGTAATTGCATTTGTACTTGTAAGGAAAACATCGGCAGTCAGTGCCTTCTTCATCATTTTAACTCTTTCTTTAGGGTCAGTTTCCTTATCCCTGTCATAAACGGCAATTTTCCTTTCTTCCAAAAGCTTCTTAATTCCCATCTGGTCAATGGTTGTTGAACCGCCCCAGCCTACAGTGTCATCTTGTTTAATCATGGACATTACTTTATTAACCGCTTCTTCAGCGGTTTCGCAATAGTAGCCTTCCATTTGTCTCTTTTCAAGATTTTTTATAACGGTAGCGGCTTTTACCTTATAAGCTTCCTTAATAAAATCCATAAACGACCTCCCATATAGTTTGTCCATTAATTATACAATAATTTTATTGATAATTCAACTACCTTTACGGTTCTGCCCCCAAAATATCTTGATATAAAAAAATCATGATGATATACTAAATTTATAGAAATAATACTAACAGCGAGGAAAAAATGAAAGTACACGAAAGATTTTTAAACTATGTGAAAATTGATACCCAATCCGTACCCGGAGGAGATGAAATCCCAAGCAGCGAAAAACAAAAGGACTTAGGCAATCTCCTGGTTCAGGAAATGCTATCCATGGGAATCGAAGATGCACACATGGACGAAAACGGATATGTTTACGGTACGGTAAAAGGAAATACGGATGCACCCGTAATTGGTTTTATTGCCCACATGGATACATCTCCCGACATGTCCGGGTCCAATGTAAAGCCAAGGATAATATATGGTTATGACGGGGGGGATATTGTATTAAATGAAGAAAAACAAATAGTGATGGAAACGAAAACCTTCGACCACCTGCTAAAGTATGTGGGTCTGGACCTGATTGTAACTGACGGCACCACCCTCTTAGGGGCGGATGACAAGGCCGGTATTGCGGAAATACTGACAATGGCGGAATACCTTATCAAGAATCCCCATATTAAGCATGGGACCATAAAAATAGCTTTTACTCCCGATGAGGAAGTGGGGAAGGGGGCAGACCTTTTCAATATAGAAAAATTCGGAGCAGATTATGCCTATACCGTCGACGGGGGAGAAATCGGAGAAATAGAGTATGAAAATTTCAATGCGGCAAGTGCCAAGCTAAGGATTAAGGGAGTGAACATCCATCCTGGAACGGCTAAAAACAAAATGAAGAACTCCATACTTATAGGTATGGAATTTCACGGCATGCTGCCTGTATATGAAACACCTGAAAATACCGAAGGGTATGAAGGCTTCAGCCTCTTGAACGAAATGTCCGGTAAGGTTGAAGAAACCCAATTGGAATATATCATCCGGGACCATGATATGGGCAAATTCAATGCCAAAAAAGAGAGGTTCAAAAAAATTGCCGATTATTTAAACGATAAGTACGGCCAAGGAACGGTGGACTTAACTTTGGAAGATTCATATTACAATATGAAGGAAAAAATCCTCCCCCATATGCACATTGTCGAAAATGCGATAAAAGCTATGGAAAATATCGGAATTGAGCCAAAGGTTGTTCCTATAAGAGGAGGAACAGACGGGGCCAGATTGTCTTACATGGGGCTGCCTTGTCCCAACCTGTGCACCGGCGGCCACAACTTCCACGGCAAATATGAGTACATACCCGTTCAATCCATGGAAAAGGTTGTGGAGTTGTTAATAGAAATTGCAACAGTGAAATAGCAGATTCAACAAACAAGCCCAAGCCCATCGGGGACGGTTCTTTCCGGGCAATTTGTCCGGAAAAAACCGTCCCCGATGGTCATGAAGGCCGGCATTTCTGCCGGCCTTTGGTCTATCACTCTTTTACTTTTTTCAGGATCCCAATGTAGGTGTCATCGAATCCCGTAGAGTTTTTATTATAAAGTTCAAATGTTTTGATTATATCGTAATCATTCATCCCTTCGACAAAGGCCCTTTCCTTTTCACCTAAAAAATTCAGGACATACAGTTTATTTATCGAATACTTGGAGAAGAGATTCTCATATTCTGCCATATCTACTTTAGGTTTGGTTGTTTTTTCAATCATCAGCAAATTGGCCAGTTCAACCGCCTTTGAGCTGTTATTTAAGGCTGCATTTCTCAGGTAGCTTTGCAGGTTGATATCCTTAAACAAGAAATAACTGTAGTTTCCAAAAGAATAATTCCTGAAGTCAACCTGGGATGCATTGTCAGAGTTAAAGCTTATGTTTAAAATTGAAGGAATGTTGTTGGCCTTCTTCAAATCTTCATAAATTAAAACCCTCAGCTTATCCTTGTTGTCATTTTTAATATAGTAGGCATACCTGAAAAATATAATATTAGCCTTTGAATTGTCATTATTCGTTAAATTGTACCACTTTTCAAGGGCTCCCATGTACAAGGTTTCATTTACGTCATATTTGCTCACCAAGGTAAAAATCTGCATCAGCTCGGCATCATTCAAATCATTTCTTGCGATTATATTTGTTAAAATCTCATTGGCAAACTTTGTCTTATCTTCATTGGAATAGGTTCCGAAGGTAATCATGTAATAATTGGTGCCTGCTACATTGAAGTAACCGCTTGAACGCAATGATTCCATTGTTTTGACCGCATTCAGGTCGTAAAGGTGGGAATCCTCGGGAAAGATATAACCGCCGAATGCCACATATTCCAAAGTGTCTTTGGCTTTAATAAACTTTTTGTCATCTGCATTTGTAGTGTTTAAATTATACTCGCCGAAATAAGAATACATCTCATCTCCCTTGACGGGCATAAATTCAAGCTTGGTAAGATAATCATTGTTAATGCTTGTTTTAATATCCGTATAGACTCTCTTTATCATGGAGGCCGACTCTGCCCTGGTTATGTTGTTGCTGCCCCGGAAGGTATTGTTTTCATAACCTATTATGATTCCTGCATTCACAAGCCTTTGGATTTCGGTATAATACTTGTTGCTTGTGGATATATCGGTGAATTTAAGGGGGGTGTCAAAAATTGCATCCTTGCAGAAGGCAGCAATCAATGCAGCAGATTCTTCCCTGGTTATTGCCCTGTCAGGATAAAAATTGCTTCCCGGAAAGATGTCCTTCAGGGTAAATTTGTTTGTTTTTAAATATTCATTCATGGAAATAATAAAAGTATAAGACCAATGTTTATTCGACATATCATTGTATGCCAAATCGCCGGTATAGACCTCCGTCATTTGATTCAGCCTGTATGCGGTTCTTGCCAATATGGTTATGAATTCTGCCCTTGTGATGTTATTTTCCGGTCTGAAAGTGAAATCTCCGTATCCCTTGAAAACCTTTATGGTATTGGAAGCAAAATCGATGTCCTTTTCCGCCCAGTGGTTAAAAGTATCGTAGTATACGGTTCTTGCAAAAGCAGGTCGAATGGATAACACAATAACAATGATAAGTAAAAATAAAAGCCTGTTAAATTTTCTCAATTTGCGTCATCACCTTCTCTATAAATAGTTCTTTATAATATTTACCTCCCCTTCACTAATATTAAACACCTTTTTGAGCTGCATTTCAATGCTAATATTTTCTAAGGAAGAGAAATTTTCAGCAATGTTTTTCGGAGGCAAATAGATTTTTAAATTATTCAATTTGTTGGGGTAATATTCGTAAATGTCCCTTCCTACCTTTTTTGCCTGGCACTTCAGATAAAATTCAAAAATTTCAGAATTTAAATAAGCAAGCAGGTAATCCAAGGACATATCTTTTCTAAAATTATTCATTAAGTAAATATCAGCACTGCAAAAATATGCTTCCTGGTCATAATAAAAAGTATTTCTTTTTGATTTGAAGGGGAATATTATTTTAGGATTTTCATAGTCAGATGCATTCCTGCCCCACTGCAGCTCATACCATTTGCGATATCCCTTTATGCACTCTCTTCTCTTCATGAGCTCATCCTTAAATATGGACAGATAGTTAATGGCATTGGGACAATCTTTTTCGTTTTGTATAATATCCGAATATATCAGGTATAAATCATTATATTTGACGGATTTCTTTGATATGTTGCTGTTTTTAATCCATTTTCTGAGCAGAAAAGTCTCTATTTTGTAATTTTCGATATCTTCTTCCCTTACTATAAATGCCTTATCCAAGCCCGTTATAATACCTTGCTTGATTGAGCAGATATCCCTGATATAAGTGTTGGCAATTCCGTCAATTTTCTCAAATAACTTCTCTTCCTCATCCTTAAGAATTATCCAACAGGTATCTTTCAGCTTGTCTTGCTCATACTCATATGATTCGAAGGTACCCTTGGTTTTTTTGACGTAAGTAAAGGTGTTTTTGTTCCATTTATTTGAAAGTATTATTATAGCCGGACTTATCATGGCTCTCTTGAAGGCTGTGCTGCCGTAATAGTCTATCAGGGTCACTAAATGATAGTTTTCTTTCAAAAACCTTCTTAATTTCTGTCCATATAAGGCTTCCATGAAATAACGGGAAGTAATGAAGGCTATGATACCATCGGGTTTAAGCTCCTCTTTACCTTTTTTGAAAAAGCAGTAGGAGATATCAGCCTTATCGTAGTAAACATCATAATATTTTTGAGACAATAAGCTCCTGTAGTCTCCACCGGTATTTTTATGGCCTATATAGGGAGGGTTGCCAATTATTATGTCAAATTTGCCCATATTAAGGTCATCAATGAGAAAATCCATCTTATTGATATTAAATTGAGCATCATTGAGACCGGTATGAAAAATGAGTCCCATTTTGCTTAAAAATATGGAAAAATCATCAATGTCAATCCCGAAGAGCATCTTTTCCGCTATGTGTCTGCCGCTTAGCTCAGGATGGGCTTTCCTTATATGCTTATATATTTCGACTAAAAAATAACCACCCCCGCAGGAAGGGTCCAAGATCTTGGTTTTTTCATCAATCTTTTTGATTTTAAATACCCGGTCGATCATCATGTTTATTATTTCAAAGGGGGTGTAAACCTGGCCCAAGGATTTCCTTTCTTTGATGGTGAGGAGGTCCTCATAGAGGGTGGCCGGATAGAAGTTTGAAATATCAATGTTTTGAGTATATGCTTCCATCAAGCGGCCTATTTTTTTTTCAGTTTTCTTATCTCCCAGGTCAAACTCGGCATATTCCTTGAAAATTGAAGTGTCTTTTATATGGATCTCATGCTTTGAACGGTATAATTCATTGCATATCAACAAAATTACATACCTGACCCTGCTTATGTAGTCATATCCTTGGATTTCGTCGATTATGCACTTTAATTCCTTTATTGGCAACTTAACCATGACTGCCCCTTGAATAGCTTCCTTGTGTATATATTAGCATGATTTTAGATTTTAAGCAATACATCCGGCCTCAAGCCGCCATATAGTTACAGGATATAAGGGGAGGTGATATGATGCCGGTTATTGCAAACCAGGGAAATTCAAAGGTAAAATTAGTTCTTAATGCAGGCCTTGACCAAAACAACAAGACTATCACAAAGAGCAAGACTTTTTCCAACGTTAAAGCCGACGTTGAAAATGAAGACCTCTACAACATCGGGGTTGCTGTTTCAGGCCTTCAGGAATACGAACTTACAAACATTGTAAGATACGATGAATACGAGTTGCTGAACGAAGTGTAAGAAACGGGAGAATTAAACAGAAAGGGGTGAGATCATGGCGAAAAAATTGGTAATGTCTTTCCTGACAGCCCAGGGTGGGACTTCATCCATGACTATCGATGCTCCAAGGGATGATTTGACTGAAACTGATGTGAGGGAAGTTATGGAAGCAATAATAACAGAGAATGTATTTACCACTTCAAAGGGCGATTTGGCTGAAATAAAGTCAGCTGAAATAATCACAACAAGCAAAGAAGTTTTAATAGAAGAAGAATAAGATAAGCAACAGGGACACTGGGGACGGTCCTTTTTGTCCCACATGATGACAATACCCCCGTCCCCTTGTCATCCCGTCCCCCTGTCCCATCAAAAAAACTATATTACAAATAATATTCATGTGGTATAATGGATAAAACAAAGCATGCTCAGCGTAAACTATTCCAATAAATAAAAAATAGAGGAGAAACCATGAAGGAAGAAATCTTAACCAAATATCCAAATCTTAAAGATGTATCTGACCTTAATGAAGTGTTTTGGCTGAACCCCAAACTTGTTCCTTATGAAGAAGGTGCAAGGGCTATTAATATGAATATAGCGGCAATTGACGATGCAGAAAAAAGATTGAAAAAATTTGCCCCCCTGATTGAAAAAGTGTTTCCCGAAACCCTTCCCACCGGCGGTATTATTGAATCCCCCATAAAAGAAATAAATAGGATGAAAGATAAACTTCAAAAGCTCTATAATTTTGATTCGGCCGGGAGGCTCCTTCTCAAAATGGACAGTCATTTGGCAATAGCGGGTAGCATAAAGGCCAGGGGCGGAATCTATGAAGTTTTAAAGCATGCGGAAACCTTAGCAATGGAAGCGGGACTCTTGAAAGAAGATGATGATTATTCAATCTTGGCAGACCAGAAATTCAGGGACTTTTTTGGTAAGTATAAAATACAGGTAGGGTCAACCGGGAACTTAGGATTAAGCATCGGCATAACGTCTGCCGCTTTAGGCTTCAATGTAATCGTACATATGTCAGCCGATGCAAAACAGTGGAAAAAGGACTTATTGAGGGCAAAGGGGGCTACAGTCATAGAATATGAAAGCGACTATTCAAAGGCAGTGGAGGAAGGCCGCAAAGCCTCGGATCAAGACCCCATGAGTTACTTTGTGGATGATGAGAATTCAATGAATTTGTTCATGGGCTACAGCGTTGCGGCAAGGAGACTTAAAAATCAATTAGATGATTTGAATATTCTTGTTGATGAAGCTCATCCCTTGTTTGTTTATCTCCCCTGCGGAGTGGGAGGAGCTCCCGGAGGAATTGCCTATGGCCTTAAGTCGGTATACAAGGATAATGTTCACTGCTTCTTTGTGGAGCCCACCCATGCACCATGCATGCTTGTCGGCATGGCTACAGGCCTCCACAATGAAATTTCCGTCCGGGATTTGGGAATAGACGGCATAACCCACGCAGACGGTTTAGCCGTAGGGAGACCATCCAAATTGGTGGGGAAAATGATGGACTATCTTTTGGGAGGGGTAATTACCATAGATGATTATAAGCTGTACGATTATATGCGAAACCTTCACGAAACGGAAAACAAAGACATTGAGCCGTCTGCATGCGCTGCATTCGAAGGGTTCGTCAAATTTGAAACCACGGATGAAGGGAAAGAATACATAAAAAGGCACAATCTTGAAAATAATATGAAGAATGCAGTACACATAGCTTGGGCAACAGGGGGAAGTTTAGTCCCGGAAGAAATAAACAAACAATTCCTGGAAACCTACTTAAGGTGACAGGGATGACAAGGGGACGGGGGTAGTGTCATCAAAATGGGACAAAAAGGACCGTCCCAGTGCTCCAATCAAAGTGGGACAAAAAGGACCGTCCCCAGTGTCCCAAAAATTGTTGTAAGTAAAAGGTATTATGTTATAATAAATATAAGTTAATAGCGAAAATTAGGGCTTATGGGACTGACGAAGGGTCCCTCATGTCCCAATGATAGGAGGCAGCGTGCATGAAAGTCAATTTAAACCCGGCAAAGGGAATGCGAGATATAACCCCTTATGAAAAGGAAATAAGAGACTATGTTGAGGGGGTCATAGTCAATACATACAAGCAATGCGGTTTTGAGCTTTTTGAAACACCCGTTGTGGAAAACATAGAAAATTTAACGGGCAGCGAAGGCGGCGAAAACTTGATGCTTATTTACAGAATATTAAAAAGAGGGGATAAGCTCAACTTGCAGAAAGAAGGGCTGACAGAAGATGATCTGGCGGATTTAGGACTTAGGTATGATTTGACGGTGCCCTTAAGCCGTTTTTACTGCAACAACCGGGCTAAATTACTTCCCGTATTTAAAGCCCTCCAGGTAGGTAATGTTTTCAGGGCCGAAAGGGCTCAGAAGGGAAGGTACAGGAGCTTTAAACAGTGCGATATAGATATAATCGGCGACGGAACAATTGCAGCCGAATTAGAGCTGATTGCTACAACCGCCAAAGCCCTTACTGCCCTTAATGTGAAGGATTTTGTGGTGCGTTTCAATGACAGGCGAATACTGAAAGCAGTGATACTGAACTGTGGTTTTAAGGAAGAAGACTTTGACGGGGTCTGCATCATAGTAGACAAGTTGGATAAAATCGGCATGGAGGGTGTTGAAGGCGAGCTGAGGGGCAAGGGCTGCCCTGAAGCGGCTGTTGAAAACCTGATGAAGGCCTTGGACGAAATCAATAAAAAAGGAACGGAATGCTTATATGAGTACGGGGTGCCGGATGAAGTTGTTTCCGATGTGAAAAAGGTACTGGAAGAATCCAATATCTATGCCGGCGGTAAATATGAAGTGGTGTTTGACTTCACCTTGGTAAGGGGTATGGGATATTACACCGGCTCAATATTTGAAATAGCATATAAGGATTTGGGTTATTCCATAGCCGGCGGCGGAAGATACGATGAGATGGTGGGAAATTTCATAGGCGAAAAAATACCTGCCATAGGATTCTCCATCGGATTTGAAAGATTGGTAAACCAGCTCATGGAAGAGAATTTCAAAGTTCCGGATTTGGATAAGGTAGTTCTTTTATATGAGCCCGATGACAGGTACATAGACGTTCTTGCAAAGGCAGAAAGCATAAGAGGAGAAGGATATACCGTATCCATTTTTGAAAAAGCCAAGAAATTAAATAAGCAGCTGAACCAGTTCAAGAATTACGGTTACAAAAAATTCGCCCTTTACAAGGGCGAAGAAACCGAGCTCAAAGACCTGATATAAGAGGGGACGGGGTTAATCCCGTCCCCTTATTACCTCAATGCCGTCACCGGGCTCTTTTTTTATGAGCCTGGACAGTATAAATGTCACGATTATTGCAGAACCGAGCCTTGCGACCAAAAGGGGAAAAATATTTGCACCTACCGACCACATAATAAAGGTGTCTTCAAATATTGCATGGCACGGAGACAAAAACATACTTATGAGAAAGATGCTTCTTTTGTCTACATCGTAGTCTTTAATACTTTGAAGGATTGCCCCCGCTCCTATGGTCAGGCCGAAAAACATCCCGAACAAAAGAGATATTCCTGATGTCTTGCTTAAGGTAAAAAACTTTGAGACGGGATTAAAATAATCCGATATCTTATCAATTAGTTTCGTATCCTTAAAAATTTCAATTACAATCATGATAGGTATTAAAACCTTGGCAATACTCCATAAAAAGCCCAATAAATTAATTAACAGATCTAAAATTCCACCCATAATATCACCCGAATATCCTATAATGTAAAAATCCCGCCAAAATCGAAAAAGATACCCTTACTGCAATGCTTGCTCCTGCGCTTACCCCTAATTTTTTAACTATTGCTGATTCTGAAATCAAACTGTGGGATATTGAAAGCATAATTGCTATTGTTGTTATTTGGATTCCATTTAAATCAATGGCGGCAAGGGCACCCAAACCGGCATATGTTCCCAAAAAATAACCTAATATTATGACTAAGGATGCTTCACCCGGAAGTCCCAATATTGACATCACCGGTTTGAAAAATTCAGCCAATATATTTAAAAGTCCCGAAACAGATAGTATTTCAACCGCAATATATACGGGAACCAAAATTTTAGACAGCTCTATTAGTGTATCAATACCGTTTTTAAAGCCTCGTTTAATAGTATCAAAAGTGACCATTTCAACCTCCTTACACAAAAGAGATTATAACACATCAGTCATTTATTAACAATTTAAATTTTTGTATATTAAAACAGTGGAACTTTTATGTAATAATTTATTTCTTTGTTAAGACTGGGCAAAATTGCCTCCCCTTTTTTAATTGTAATTTACGAACCATATGGTAATATATAATTTTACGGGAGGTTTTAACATGAACATATTAGTATGTGACGATGACAGGGAAATTGTAGATGCTATTGAAGCCTATCTAAAAAGCGAAGGATATAATATTTTAAAATCCTATTCAGGAAAGCAGGCAATTGACCTTGCTGATAAAAATGAAGTGCATTTAATAATAATGGATATAATGATGCCGGAAATGGACGGTATTACCGCAACGACAAAAATCAGGGAAATCAAGAATATTCCCGTTATTATGCTGTCAGCTAAGTCCGAAGAATCAGATATAGTATTGGGACTTAATATGGGAGCGGATGACTATATAACAAAACCATTCAACCCCTTAGAGCTGATAGCAAGGGTCAAATCCCACCTGAGGAGGTATACGGCATTAGGGGGAGCTTCAGACATGGAAAAAACCAATCATTACAGGACAGGAAGCCTGATGATTGACGATGAAAGAAAGGAAGTTACCGTAGACGGAGAACTGGTAAAGCTCACTCCGGTGGAATATAAAATATTGCTTTTGCTCACCAAGAACAAGGGTGTGGTATATTCCATAGACGAAATATATGAAAACGTGTGGAACGAGCCATCCTTTAATCCGGAAAACACTGTGGCTGTCCACATAAGACGAATACGGGAAAAAATAGAAATTGATCCGAAGAATCCAAGGTACCTTAAGGTGGTGTGGGGTGTTGGTTACAAGGTGGAAGATATTTAAAGGAAAATATATTACGAAATTTTCTACATTTTTGCTCCTTATAGTTTTTCTCATGATAGGGGTTTCTTCAGCCCTTAATATTTATTTGAAGGTTAAAAATTATGAGAGCATTGCGGTAAAAAACTATTTGGAAAGCGACTCCGTGAGCAATGACCTCAAGCAGGCGGTAAATCGCCTTGAGTATGTTATGAGGGTCTATAAAAACGAAGACTATATCTTAAGGGGAGGAACCGTTGAGAATATAGGTATAAAAGACAATCAAAAGCTTGCTGAATTATATAATGATTATCTAGCAGAAAACAATTATGAAGATAATCAGGAAATCAGAGAATTATTTTTCCTTGAAATGGAGCATGAAATCCAGGTAATAAAAGAATCAATCATTGCATCGGACCTGGCAAGCTATGAAAAGATTATAAGCGAGCTGAATCTGCCCCAAGGTTACATTTATTATGCCACAGACGGGGAGAATGAAACAACAAATACAGGCAATCCAAACAAAGATTATTATTTATTGCACAACGCCTATATTCTCTTAACCGAAAAGGGAATCGAACTGAAACCCGATAACGGGAGCGATGTTTCCGACCCCTTGAATGATATATTTGAATCTGAAACCTTTAATAAGAATTTACGAATTTATGTTGCCATAGAAGATGATTCACTTTTGCAGAGGGTAAACAGGTGGAATTCAGACAGGCAGATATTAATGAGAAACACGGCCGTAATAATTATATGCACCTTCTTAGTCGCAGCCTGTTTTTCATATCTCATATCATCAGCAGGCAAGGTTGGGGGAAGCGACGGAGTTTATCTTACATCCTTTGACAATTTTTATTGTGATTTGAATTTAATGCTTATTGCAGGAATAATAGCAGTCTGCAGGATGGAATTTTCAACCGTATTAAATATAAAATCCGTCAGCGAAAACCTCATGAGACTTGCTATGCTCACCATAACGGCTGTTGTATCAGCCATTTTATTAATACTCATACTGTCTTTAGCAAGACATATTAAAAAACGAACCCTTATTAAACATTCGGTCATTTATTTGGTTTTATCGAAATCCCTTGAAATATTGATAAAGATGGTAGCATCAGGCCCCCTCATGTATAAAACCATGGGAGGAGTACTGTTGGTAATCATAGCATCCGTATACGCTGCCGACAAAGCTTTGTTGATATTTTTGATTTCAATTATTTCGACATATATTGTTTATAAAAAGGTTACACATTTCCATAAAATACAGGAAGGCTTGCAGATAGCCAAAAGTGGAGATTACGACTACAAGATTAAATTGGATGGAAAGGGCGAATTCAGGCAGCTTTCTGAAGATATCAACGAATTGACCTCAGGGCTTAAAACAGCGGTTCAAAATGAAGTAAGAAGCGAAAAACTTAAAACCGAACTCATTACAAATGTGTCCCATGATATAAAAACACCCCTTACATCTATAATATCCTATGTGGATTTGCTTAAAAGAGAAGGCCTGAATTCGGATAATGCCCCCAAATACCTGGATATTTTGGAAAGGAAGTCAAATAGGCTCAAAAAACTCACTGAAGACTTGTTTGAGGCGGCAAAGGCAACCAGCGGCAGCATTGAGCCCAAATTCGAAAGGGTTCATATAAATTCTTTAGTTGAACAGTTATTGGGAGAATTGGACGAAAAAATAAACGAAGCAGACTTAATCTTTAAGGTTTCGGCATCAAGCGATAGAATTTATGCCAAAGCAGACGGCCGCCTCTTGAGCAGGGTGATGGAAAACCTGCTGTCCAATATTTTCAAGTATTCCCTCACCGGTTCAAGGGTCTACATTGTAATTTCGGAAGATGAGAATTATGTATACGTGAGCTTTAAAAATATTTCCGCCTACGAGCTGAATATTCCCGTAAATGAGCTTATGGAAAGGTTTAAGAGGGGGGATGAATCCCGGAGCTCCGAAGGAAGCGGCTTAGGGCTTGCAATTGCCTCAAGCTTGATGGAAGCACAGGGGGGCTTGCTTGAACTCAGTATCGACGGGGACTTGTTCAAAGCCCAAATCCACCTGGATAAATTTTAGGGACGGTTCTTTTCGTTCTCAAAAAGTTTTTAGGGACGGTTCTTTTCGTTCTCAAAAAGTTTTCTTATTAGATTTTTTAAGGGTTATACCAGTTCTTTTCTAAAAAATTTTATTTTATTTTGATGAGAACGAAAAGAACCGTCCCTAAAAACTAAAAACTATTCTGAGGGCTTTAGTCCGAAGAATCTCATGAATTCGCGAAAGCGTCATGCTTTCTACAATAAAAGCGACTTCAGATAATCACCGATTAGCTCCCTGGTAACTGCCGATGAATCATAATTATTGCTTATAATGCAATAAGACGCAATACCGTAATCTATTCTTAAAATATTGTCTATAACATTATAAGCATCTTTTTCTTTTGTGAATATTCCTTTATTCTGTCCATCAACAAAAACCTTGTACATATATGATTCTGTTCTATGTTCGGGAGAAAGAAGATACTTGTTTTCAATTGAATAGATTTTTTTAACAAATTCAGTACTTAAATTAGCAATATTTAAAGTATGATAAGTACAATACATAATAATCTTTTCCACATGGTCCAAGTGCTCTAATTTTTTAATAATAGACCTTTCGAATTCCAGGCAGTAGTCTTTATACATTTTTTGGAGCAGTTTATCTTTAGAACCGAAATGATAATAGAACGTTCCAGTAGAAATTCCTGCCTCCTTGCAAATATATCTAACACTCAGTGTATCGAAACTTTTATCAGTCATTAATGCCATCATAGTATCAATGACTTTTTTCTTTGTATTCAATGCCTGTTCATCTCTAGTCGTCTTTTCATTTTTCATTGTTCACCTCTGGTAGATAATTCATCACTTAATGTTATCGAAAGCATAATGCATTTTTATAATTGTAGCACAAAACATTGACAAATAAAACGAATATTTTTACTCCAAAACACCTCTTGACAAAAAATTAATAAAGCGATATCCTAATATAGAACAAAGTTCTATGAACGGTGTTCTATAAATAAGAAAGAGAGGAAAGAAAGAGAAAAAATGAAAGCACACAGAATTTTGGCTCTTATTATTGCAATTGTCATGATTTGTATGACAGGTTGTTCTACTCAGGCGGCAAACCCTGGTACGAATGATAATGTTGTCACTTATGATGCGGACATAGTAGTAGTTGGTGGCGGTGCATCCGGTTTAGCTGCAGCGGTAGAAGCTGCTCCCTCAGGTGCGAAAATAGTAGTACTTGAAAAAATGCCTGTACTTGGCGGCAGCTTGGCTATGTCTGAAGGAATGTTTGCAGTGGGAAGCCACTGGCAAAAGGATTTAGGCTATAACTATACTAAAGATGATGCTTTTCAGGAAATAGTCGAATACCATCATATGCGAAACAATGCACGTATAGTCCGGGAATATGTAGAACGTTCAGCCGATACTATAGAGTGGATGGAAAATACAGTCGGTGTCACATTCACAGGAGTAGGAACTACTTGTATGGCTACTGAAGCTAACAGACCGGCTGGAGATAAATATTTGGATAAGTACTATTGGCATATGTTTGACAAACAAGGCGGAGCAAGAGAGCCAATGATTAATGCTGTGGAAAAAACAGGTGCTGTCGTATTATTAAATACTTCCGGAAAGAAATTAATCATGGAAAATGGTAAATGTGTAGGCGTTGAAGCCGAAAACACAGATGGACAAAAAGTAATAGTAAATGCTAAGGCCACAATAATTGCTACAGGTGGTTTTGGAAGCAATCCGGAAATGATAACTGAATATACAATCTGTCCTGATGGTGAAGAAATTTGTTTTGCGGGCCTTCCTGGGCATGATGGAGACGGAATCAAAATGGCGTGGGAAGCTGGTGCGGATAAAGGTACCATTGGAATTTTTACTATGGGAACATGGATTAATGAATACGGTGAAAGTTATGGACCTGATTTAAACACTCTTTCATTCCAGCCGCATTTATGGGTTAATAAAAACGGAATAAGATATACGAACGAAGAAAACCAAATCCCCTTACAATATGGTGGAACATTACTGTTTAATCAGCCGGATCAAAAACAATTTATAGTATTTGACCAAAAAATGTTAGATACCATGACTAATGTGGGACTTGACTTAGGTGTACGAAATTGGCCTCACGATCCTTCGCCGATAAAATCTTTACCTGCCAGTATCGCAGCAGGAGCTGCTAACGGAAGAACAGCTAAGGGAGCCACAATAGAAGAATTGGCTAAAAATGCTGAAGAGATTATGGGAGTAGATGCTGAGAATTTGATCGAATCTGTTAAAGAATACAATCAAATGTGCCATGAGGGAAAAGATTATTGGTTTAACAAAAGACCTGAATACTTGAGACCTATAGAGGAAGGACCTTTTTACATAGTAATGAATGATAATTCGCATTTAGGTACCTTAGGAGGTATTCGTATAAATGAAAAATGCGAAGTGCTTCATGAAGATGACCAAAAAGTAATACCTGGCCTTTTTGCTGCAGGAATGGATGCAAGTTCCATATTCGGAGAGGTATATGATTTCTCGGTTTCAGGAGAAGCAACGGCAGTGTCAATAATTACAGGTCGAATAGCAGGAGAAAATGCTGCTAAATCTATAAATAAAAAATAAAACCGGTAGCCATACTTGGTTTTCTGAAAAGGAAAGG
>LSQX01121214.1_pt1 | contig 48211 bp, 42 predicted proteins | sample 654561 | NCBI WGS metagenome assembly LSQX01 (sample SAMN04489861, study PRJNA283612) | anaerobic digester metagenome | isolation source: 4 biogas reactors fed with cattle manure at either 37C or 55C with and... | place: Denmark: Kongens Lyngby | collected 2014
AGTTTGGGAATGGATTCCGCCGCCTTGGGCTGGCCTTTGAGCAGGTAATCCTGTATGCCGGTGTTTTGAATGACTTTGGCGCTCAGGGGCACTTCCGGGTCAACCATGCTGGAAAAGGTCTCCATCACCTGGCCGTTTTCCAGCTTCACCGCGCCAATTTCGATGATCCTGTCCGCAAAGGGGTTGAGGCCCGTGGTTTCAAAGTCCAGCACGATGATGGGGCCATCAATGGGGGCGCCGGTGGCATGGCGCACGATGCCGGTGTCGTCAATCATGGTACCTTCCATGCCCGGGATCAGCTGGATTTTGTTTTTCTTGGCGGCCGCGAAGGCCTCCGGGAAGGACTGCACCACCGCCTTGTCGGTGATCGCGATGGCCTTGTGGCCAAAGGCCGCCGCCTGTTTGATCAGGTCAGTCGCGGAGACAAGGCCGTCCATGAAGCTCATGTGGGTATGAGCGTGCAGCTCAATCCGCTTGTCCTTCGCCGAATCTTTCCGCACGGGCAGCTCATACTCGTTGATGTCCCGCGCCATGATGGTGAGCATGTTGTCAAAGCTGTCCATCTGGCAAAAACCACGCACCCGCAGCCCAACGCCGGGCTTGATTCTGTCGACCACCTCGGCCACTTTCTTCTTTTCGGCTTCTGGGTCCACGTCCATGTTGTCGCCGCGGTAGGCGTTGGGCTTGCCGCCCAGGAAGATCTTGCAGACAATGCTCTCGGTGTTGTCGCTGATGATGAAGATGAGCAGCACCGCTTCGCTCTTTTGAATGGTGCGGCTTTCAACGCTGATGACCTTGCCTTCCACCACCACCCGGCCGGAAAGCTCCGTCAATTCGCTGATGGGAACGGCAGGTGCCGCGATGGCAGAGCCGACAATCTTGTTGTTCTTCTTCTTTTCTGCTTTGGGCGGTGGCGCTTGCTGCACCTGTTCATTCAGCAATTCCTGCTCCCGCTGGCGGGTGGTGATCTGCTGGGCGACGCGCTGTTCAAAATCCTTGGCCAGGCGCAGGGAAACCGGCTGGTCAATTAAAAAGAAGCCCTGGATGGCGTCGGCCAGCTTCTGTTTGACCTCCTGGCGGTTCATGTACTCAAAGGAAAACTGGCTGGGCAGCTCCAGCACAAGGCCGCCATCCTCACTCAACCAGCGGATTTCTTCCAGGTGGGTGGTCATGGCCGGGTAGTGCTTGATCAGGATGGGCGTGATGTACTGCGCGTAATTGGATGGGTTATGCAGAAAATCCCCAGCAAGCTGCGGGGACGCGACGCGCAGGGAAATGTTGATGTTTGGGAAGGAGCGCTTCAGGTGTTTTCTGATGACCGCAAACTGCCTGTCCCCAATCAATACATCACTGGTGTAGTGGGCGATGGCTTTTTGCGTTTCGCTGTAATAATCCACACACACCAAATGAAGCTTGCCGGATAACTCCGGCAACTGCAGGTAGACCGGGTCCAGAAAATTGCGTTCATCCATCCTTGCTCACCTGTTGTTCCTGTTCCTTGATAAAGTCGTCTATCATCCGCAACAACTCCGGCACCGGGTCGCCGACGATTTTTTTGACAAAATTGCCTTTTTGATAAATGGCGCTGCCGCTTCTGCCGCCGCACAGGGCGATGTCCGCCCCCTTGGCTTCCCCCGGCCCATTGACCACGCAGCCCATGATGGCCACCTTGATAGGCACGGTGATGTGCATGGTGTGCTCCTCCACGCGCTTGGCATAGCCTTCGATGTCCACCTCAGTCCGGCCGCAGGTTGGGCAGGAAATCAGCTCAAAGCCGCCCCGAAGGCCAACCGCTTTCAGGATATCAATGGCTGCCTGCGGCTCGTGCAGAGGGGAACCGGTCAGGGAGACGCGGATGGTGCTGCCAATGCCATCCAGCAATAGTGCGCCAATACCGATGGCGGATTTGATGGTGCCCTGGCCGGGCAAGCCGGCTTCGGTTACGCCCAGGTGCAAGGGATAGTCAAAGGTCTCCGCCGCCAGGCGGTAGGCCTCCACCATCAAGCGCACGTCGCTGGCCTTCATGGACAGCACCGTGTCATAAAAGCCCGCTTGCTCAAGCAAGCGCACATGGCGCGCCGCGCTGTCCACCAGGCCTTTTGCGGTGACCCCGCCATCCCGCGCCAAAATGTCCTTGGGGACCGAGCCGGAGTTGACGCCGATGCGGATGGGGATCTGGTGCGCCTTGGCACAGTCTACCACCTGCTTGACCTCGCTTTCATCGCGGAGGTTGCCCGGGTTGATGCGCAACTTGTCAATGCCGTTTTCAATGGCTGCCAGCGCGAGCTTGTAGTCAAAATGAATGTCCGCCACCAGCGGGATGCGGGTGCTGTCCTTGATGCTGCGCACCGCTTTCGCGCAGTCCATGTCATACACCGACATGCGCACGATGTCACAGCCCGCCAGGCCCAACTGCCGGATCTGCTCTTTGGTGGCTTCCACATCGCGCGTGTCCGTGTTGGTCATGGATTGGATGCCGACCGGGTGAGTGCCGCCCAGGGGCAGCTTGGCGATGTGAACGGTTCTTGTTGTACGCATTTAAAACAACCTGATGATATCGCGGAAGGTGATGAAGATCATCAGCGCGAACAGCAGCAGCATGCCCGCTGTATGCACATTGGCTTCTTTCTTGATGGGTTTGCCGCGCACCGCTTCAATGAGCAAAAAGACGATGCGGCTGCCATCCAAGCCGGGGATAATCAGCAGGTTCATCAGCCCCAGGTTGATGGAGATGACCACCATCAGGTAGAGGTAACCCTGCAGCTGGGTCTGCTGGATCTCATCCACAATCATCTTGGTGATGCCTACTACGCCCGCTACTTCACCGGCGCCTTCACCGCGGGTGACCAGGTTGACAACGGCATTAATCACCATGGTGCCCGCGCGGTAGGACAGCTCCAGCGCGTTGTTGATGATGTCACCGAAGGAACCCTTCACATACTTCAACGGCTGCGCGATGGACATCCCGATGCCGATCATGTTGCGCTGCTCCACCGGGTCAAACAAGGGGGTGATGGGGATGGTGATTTCTGTTTCCTTGCCGTCCACCATGCGTATAATCTGTAGGCTGCGTTCCTTGCCGGTGGTGTCCTGGGCAAACAACTCGGGCAGGTTGCCGTCAACCACCTTTTGGCCGTCAACGGACAATAGCATGTCATTGGGCAGTAGGCCGGCATGCTCAGCGACGCTGCCCTTGTTGACCGAGCGCACCAGGGTAATCATGTCGCCATCCGCCACCGGCACCCCTGTGAGGGCATACATCACAACCGCCACCACGATGGCCAACGCCAGGTTCATCAAGGGGCCCATGATGATGGTCAGCAGCCTTTTGCCAACGCTGAAGCGGTTGAAGGACCGAGGGTCATCCTTGAACTCACCCGTGGTGTCATCTTCCCCGTAAAACGCGCAATACCCGCCCAGCGGGATGGCGCGCAGGTAGAACTCTGTTTCGTACTTTCTGCTCTTCCATTTGAGCAGCTTGGGGCCAAAGCCGATGGCAAACTCGCGCACCGGGATCTTCATCCAGCGCGCGGCCATGAAGTGCCCGGCTTCGTGTACGGTGATTAGAATGCCAAACAGCAGCACCGCTGCGATGATATACAAAAACGTCATGCGTCCTCCAAGAAAACTAAGAAATCAAGTTCAGCGTTATGCCCCTGGCTTGTCGGTCGGCGTCCAGCACCTCATCCAGGGTGTTTGCGGGTAGGCTGCCCGCACGGCTCAAGGTGCCCTCCACCGCATGCGCAATCGCGCCAAAGGCGATGCGGCCCTGTAAGAAGGCATCTACCGCGACCTCGTTGGCCGCGTTGAAGACACAGCCGGCAGCACCTTGTGCTTGCATGGCCTCCCTTGCCAGGCGCAGCGCCGGGAAGCGCGTTTCATCCGGCGCTTCAAAGGTTAATGTACCCAGCTGATGTAGGCGCAAGGCAGCGCTGCCGTTGCTGATTCTGTCAGGATAGGCCAACGCGTACGCGATGGGCGCGCGCATGTCCGGCACCCCCATTTGCGCCAGCACCGCGCCGTCTAAAAAGGCGACCATGGAATGCACGATGCTTTGCGGGTGAACCAGAACCTGGATCTGTTCCGGCCTGGCATGAAACAGCCACTTGGCCTCGATCATCTCCAGCCCCTTGTTGAACATGCTGGCAGAATCGATGGTAATTTTCTGCCCCATCACCCAATTGGGGTGCTTCAGCGCGTCCTTGATGCCGGCGTTCGCAATCTGTTCTGCCGGCCAGGTGCGGAAGGGCCCACCGGAAGCCGTCAGAATAATGTGCACAAAAGGATTGCCCTTGGCTGCCTGCAGGCATTGGTAGATGGCGCTGTGCTCGCTGTCCACCGGAATCAAGGTGGGGCTGCCGTTTTCGTCCGGGCAGGCCTCCATCACAAGGTGACCTCCGGCCACCAGGGCTTCCTTGTTGGCCAGCAGTACGCGCTTTCCGGCTTTTCTGGCGCTGAGCACGCTTTTAAGACCCACCATGCCTACCACACTGACCAGGACATCATCACAGGGCGCGTGATGGGCAAGCTGTTCCAGCGCGTCCGCGCCAAAAGTCCAATCGCAAAAGCGGACATCCTCAGGCAGACGTACCTCGCCCGCTGTCAGCGCCGCCATTGTTGGCCTGAATCGCCTGACCTGGTCAAACAGCTCCTCCGCCCGATTGTGCGCGCTGAGCGCCGTCACTTCAAAGCGGTCCGGCTGCCGGGAAACGATGTCCAGCGCCTGCCTGCCGATGGAGCCTGTCGACCCAAGGATGGCCAGCTTTCTTTTTGTCATCTGTTTAAATCCACGGCAAGGCCTGGAACAAATAAACCAGGGTGCCGCTTAACAGGATGCTGTCCAGACGGTCCAGCATGCCGCCATGGCCCGGGAAGATGTGGCCAAAGTCTTTAAGGCCACAGTGGCGCTTGACAAAGGAGGCCAGCAAATCGCCAATCTGCCCGGTAATGCCGCCCAGCAAGCCCAAGATGATAAAGCTGATGAAGTGCGGCATGCCGCTGACGTTGAAGGCCTTGCCTATCAGATAGATGACAATGGCGATGATAACGCTGCCAAATAAGCCCGCTAAGGCACCTTCCACCGTTTTCTTGGGGCTGATGGCTTCGTTCAGCTTCCGCCTGCCATACTTGGAGCCCACGAAGAATGCCAGGGAATCCCCCGCGACCGGGATAAAAAAGGACAGGCACAGCAACACGCGCTGCAAGCCGATGGTCTGGATGCGGGTCATGCCCAGAAAGCTCATCGCGGGAATCACCACCATGAACAGCGGCAGCAAGGACATGCACAGGTCTTCCAGCTTGGGCTCATCGCGGAACATTACCAGGGCTGACACGATGAAGGTGGTCACCGCCACCAGCACCACCAGCAGCAGCAGGCTGGCCACATCCGTCAGGTACAGAAAGCCCGGGATGGCAATCAACAGCGCGGCCCAGGTGGGCCAGGCTACCGGCCGGTGCTGGGCTTTGTACAAGGCGTGAAAAATCTCATACAGGGCGATGCAAACGCAGGCTGTCCACAGCACGGAAAAGACCCAGCCGCCAAAAAAAAGCGCCAGGAACAGCAGCACCAGCAGCACAGCGCCAGTCAAAATGCGTGAGGTCATGTTCGCCCTCCAAAGCGGCGCTCCCGCCGCTGATAGGTTGCCAATGCGTCCTTGTACAGGGACACCGTAAACTCCGGCCACAAGGTCTCAGGAAAAAGCAATTCAGCATAAGCCGACTGGCACAGCAGGAAGTTGCTCAGACGCTGCTCACCGCTGGTGCGGATGAGCAGGTCGACGTCCGGCTGGTCCTTTGTGTACAGTTCCTGGGCGAAATCCGCCCAGGTAATGTCCTGCGGCTGCAGCAGTTGATCCGCTGACTTCATCGCCAGGGACTTGACCGCGCGCAGGATTTCATCCCGTGCGCCGTAGTTTAAGGCGATGTTCAGTTGCAATCCGCCATTGTCCTTTGTGGTGTCCATGGCGCTGATGACGGCTGCCCTGGCCTTGTCCGGCAAGGCTTCCACGTCCCCCAGGATGCGGATTTTTACCTTGTTTCGGTGCAGCTCCTCAATCTCCGAGGTGAAAAACTCTACGATCAGGCCCATCAAGGCCTTGACTTCCGCCTCGGGCCGGGTCCAATTCTCCGTAGAAAAGGCATACAGGCTTAAGACCTGAATGCCCGCGTCACTGCTGTAGCGGATGATGTCCCGCAGGGCTTCCACGCCCTTGCGATGCCCCAGCATGACGGAAAAGGCGTTCTTTTTTGCCCAGCGGCCATTGCCATCCATGATGATTGCGACATGCCTGGGCAAAGCGGATAATGACATTACTCTTCCTCCGGCTGCGCGTCCTGGAACCAGGAATACAGCAGTTGATGGCCCTTGATGCAGACGACCCTGGCCGTGCGCTTATGTTGGTCCATCAGGTCTCGGTCCGGCATGGAACAGATGACTTCAGGCTCAACGCCTTGCAGCCTTAAACACTCCAACACCTCATCCAAAGGGAGGCCAATCAAGTCCCCCTCGGTCAAACCGCCATGATTTCCTTTTCTTTTTCTTTGGCCTGCTCGTCGATGTCCTTGATGGCAGCGTCGGTCACCTTCTGCAGGTCGGCTTCCGCAACGCGCTGGTCATCCTCGGTGATCTCAGAGGCTTTTTGCATCTTCTTGAACTGTTCCATGGCATCCCGGCGGATGGAGCGGATGGCCACCTTGGCTTCCTCGGCCTGGCGGCTGACCAGTTTGGTCAGTTCCTTGCGGCGCTCTTCGTTCAACTCCGGGATCACCAGGCGGATTAGCTTGCCGTCATTGGCGGGGTTTAAGCCCAGGTCGCTCTTTTGAATGGCTTTCTCCACCAGCGGAATGGCTTTGACATCCCACAGGGAGATGGTCAGCATGCGCGGTTCAGGCGACATGATGTTGGCCATCTGGTTCAGCGGGGTCATCGTGCCGTAATAATCCACCATGATGCGGTCCAACAGCTTGGGGTTGGCGCGCCCTGCACGGAGGGACTGCAGTTCCCGACGGAACACGTCCTTGGTTTTGTCCATTTTTTCTGATGCCTGGTCGATCACGGGTTTATACATCCGCTTGCCCTCCTTGTGTGGTTTACAAGCATTGTACCGTTATTCGCTCGGTTTTACAACCACGGCGAGGGCACTGACAGCGAGTCTTTTATGAAGTTGTATGTCGTTTACTCGGGTTTTGCTTCGTCCGAGAAATAGTCACGGTCCAGTTGGATGAAGCACTGGTTCCTGCCATCTAAGGTTTTGGCATAGGCGCTGACCTGCTCAATCAACTTGTCATTGTGGTAATCCAGAGGCACCTCAATGTCAAAAATCAGCTTGATGACGCGTTTGCCGGGCACCAGGCGAAAGTCGTGCATTTTCAGCGGCGGCTGCAGGCTGTCCAGGTATGCAATCAGCTGGTCTTTCACTTCCTGCCCCGGGGAACCCTCCGGTAAAACGGGGTCCAGGTGGATGGTGATCTCCAGGTCCAGTTCCTTCATGATTTCCTGTTCCGCGGTGTCTATCACGTCATGGATGTCCAGCAAGGTTGCATAGGCGTCCACTTCCGCGTGAAGCGAGGCCATGGTGCGCCCGGGGCCATAATCGTGCAGCACGAAATCATGAACGCCTAGAATTTCCGGGTATTTTTTGATAATTTCGAGGATTCTTTTTCCTTTTTCCGCGTCCGGTTTGCCGCCGATGATGGAGGTTGAGGTTTCCATGATGAGGGAGATTCCGTTCCATAAAATCACCAGGGAGACCAAGGCGCCCAGCCAACCGTCCAGCTGAAGGCCAAAGAAGCGGAAGGCCAGCAAGCCCAGTACGACCGAGGAAGTAATCAGGACATCATTGAAGCTGTCCTTAGCGGCAGCATGCAGGCTGGGGATGTCGTAGCGCGTTGCGCGGCGCAGGTAAAAGCGCCACATGAACAGCTTCACCGGGATGGTGAGGGCTGTAATCCCCAGCAACAACCAGGTGAAACTGATGGATTCAGGCTTGATGATGGCCTGGACGCTGGTTTTCATCAGGTCGATGCCGATGTAGAGGATGATGACCGCGATGGCGAGTGTGCCGATGTACTCCATCCGGCCATGGCCAAAGGGGTGGTCCTTGTCCCCCGGCTTTTGCGCCAGCTTCAGGCTGGCCCAGGAGATGAGGACGGAGGCCGAGTCTGACAGGTTGTTGATGCCGTCAGCCAGGACGGACACCGCGCCGGAGATGCTGCCAAAGATGATTTTTCCTGCTGCCAGGACGAGGTTCAAGGCAAGGCCAATCAAAGAAGCGCGCAGGCCGACCTGTGCGCGCTTCTGGGTGTTTGAAGTTGCTTGGTTCAGGCTCATGCCTCAGGCAAGCTGCTCGATGGCGTTGGTGGGGCACACCTTCACGCACTCCCCGCACAGGGTGCACTTGTGGGGGTCAATCAAGGCGATGTTGTCATTGACATGGATGGCGTCAAACTGACAGGCCTTGACACAGCGGCGGCAGGCAATGCACGCCCTGTCGCAGGATTCCTTGGCATCCCGGGGCGCTGCCTGGTTCTGGCAGCGCACGGTGACGCGGGCCGCCTTGGGCAGCAGTTTGATGACGCTGCGCGGGCATTCCATCACGCACATGCCGCAGGCAGTGCACTTGTTTTCATCAATGACCACGATGCCGTTTTCGATTTTCATCGCGTCAAAGCGGCAGACCTTGACACAGTCGCCCAGGCCAACGCAGCCCCACACGCACATGGAAGGGCCGCCCGCCAGTGAGACGGCGGTGTGACAGGTTTGGTGCGGCCCGGCATAATCATAGCGGGGTTTGACCACGCCGGTCTCCCCCTGGCACAGCACACGGGCGACCTGCACTTCAGTCTGCGCCGACTCTTTGCCCATGATGTTGGCCAGAGCGTCCAGGGTTTTCTGGCCGCCGGGGGTGCACAACTCAATGCCGGCCTTTCCTTTGACCACAGCGTTGGCATAGCCATCGCAGCCGGGATAGCCGCAAGCGCCGCAGTTGGCGCCGGCCACCGCTTCACGCACCAGCACAAAGCGTTCGTCCACCGGAACGGCGAATTTTTTATCCGCGAAGGTCAGGATGGCGCCAAACAGCACGCCCAGGCCACCCAAAACTACAGCGGCATAAACAATAGCGTTTACATCCATAAAAAGTACTCCTTACATGCCGCCCAGGCCGGCAAAGCCCAGGAAAGCAACAGACATCAAGCCGGCAATCACCAGGCTGATCGGGAAACCCTTGAAGGCCTTGGGAATGTTGGAAGACTCCAGGCGCTCGCGCACGCCCGCCATCAGCACGATGGCCAGCAGGAAGCCCAGGGCGCCAAAGGTGCCATTGAGGACGGACCAGAGCATGTCATACTTGTTGTCGATGTTCAGCAGCGTCACGCCCAGCACCGCGCAGTTGGTGGTAATCAGTGGCAGGTAGATGCCCAGCGCGTTGTACAGGGCGGGCAGGGACTTCTTCATGAACATTTCAACAAACTGCACCAGGGCCGCGATCACCAGGATGAAGGAGATGGTGATCAGGTATTCAATCCCCAGCGGCACCAGGATGTAGTTGTACACCGAGTAGGTGAACAGGGAGGCAAGCGCCATGACGAAGGTGACGGCGATGCCCATGCCGGCCGCGGTTTCAACCTTGGAGGAGACACCCAGGAAGGGGCAGCAGCCCAGATAGCGCGAAAAGATGAAGTTGTTGGTCAGGATGCAGTTGACCATGAACAATAGAAAGTTTGTCAAACTCAATTCCATCAGGCTTGCGCTCCTTTCTTAGCACTCACGCGGTTCACGACCGCGTTGATGATGCCCAGCACCAGGCCAAACACGATGAAGCCTCCCGGCGCCATCACAGCCAGCAGCATCGGCTCAAAGTTCGCGCCAAACACAGCGTTTTCAAAGATGGTGCCGTTGCCAAGCAGCTCACGGATGGAGCCCAGCAAAATCAGGGCAGCCGTGAAGCCCAGGCCCATGCCCAACCCGTCCGCGGCTGAATGCATCACGGAGTTCTTGGCAGCGAAGGCTTCCGCGCGCGCCAGGATGATGCAGTTAACCACGATCAGCGGGATGAACAGGCCCAGGGATTCATACAGGGAGGGCACAAAGGCCTGAATCAGCATCTGCACGATGGTTACAAAGGTGGAGATGACCACGATGAAGGCGGGGATGCGCACTTTGTCAGGAATCAGGTTGCGCAGCATGCTGATGACCATGTTGCTGCCAAGCAGCACAAAGGTTGCAGCCAAGCCCATGCCCAGGCCATTGGTGGCGCTGGTGGTCGCTGCCAGGGTGGGACAAACGCCCAGCACCAGGCGGAAAATTGGGTTTTCGTTCAGGATGCCGTTTACAAAAACGCCGCGCATCGTCACTTTCTTATCAGGCATGTTTTTTCACCGTCCCATACACTTTTCTGGTGGTCAAGCGGTCAATCAGCGGGGTTAGGATGTTCATCAGTAGGATGGCGTAGGTGACGCCTTCGGGATAGGCACGGGTCAATCGGATGACAGACACCAGGATGCCGCAGCCCAGGGCAAAGATGATCTGCCCCACCTTCAGCATGGGATTGGTGACATAGTCCGTCGCCATGAAGATGGCGCCAAACAGCAAGCCGCCAGACAGCACCGCCTTGAGGGGATCGCCGCCAATCAGCCAGGTAAAGACGGCCACGGTACCCACAAACACCACGGGGATGTGCCAGGTAACCGTGCCCACAAACAGCATGTAGAGGAAGCCAATCAGGATGGCGATCTTGCAGACCTCGCCGATGGTACCGGGGATGTTGCCCAGCAACAGGTCGTACACTTCATAGCCCTGCGGGCGAATCAGCGCGGTGGCGGCGCTGACGGCGTCCGCGCCGGCGGGAACCACGTTGGTGGTGCCCAGCACACGGGCAGGCATCAGGTACACGCTCATGCGGGCCGGCCAGGAGGCCAGCAGGATGCCGCGCGCCAGCATCGCCGGGTTCATGAAGTTATGGCCCAGGCCGCCAAACAGCTCCTTCACCAGCAGCACCGCGATGGCGCTGCCGATGGCGGGCAGCCACAGGGGGGCATCAGAGGGCAGGTTCAAGCCCAGGATCAAGCCTGTGACAACCGCGGACAGGTCCATGATGCGGACCGGTCGCTTTGCCAGCTTCTGGAACAAAAACTCGCACACCACGGCGCTGGCCACAGCAACGGCCAGAACCCAGGCTGCCTGGGTGCCAAACAGATAGATACCGGCCGCGGTCGTGGGCACCAGCGCGATGAGGACATCCAGCATCAGCGTCTGGGTATTCTCACGGCTTAAATAATGCGGACCGGTGGAAAGACGCAGTTTCATCCCCTCAAATCCTCCTCGCAGTGATTTTTTCTTTTGCTTCTTTAAAGGTGGGCGACAGCTCCAGCTTTGCGGGGCAGACGTAGGAGCAGGCACCGCAGACGATGCATTCCATCACGTGCTTTTTCTTGGCTTCGGCCAGGTCTGCCATGTCGCACAGCTCTTTCAAGCGCTGTGGATTGAGTTTCACCGGGCAGGCCTGGATGCAGCGGGCGCAGCGGATGCAAGGGGTCGGCTCCGCCACTTTGGCTTCCTTGAGGTTTTGCACCACGATGCCGTTGTTGGCCTTGGACAGGTTGACACTGGTGTCCGGAATGGCGATACCGGTCATGCTGCCGCCGGCGAAAATCTTGCCGGGCTCTTCGCTGAAGCCGCCTGCGAAATCAATGGCGTCCTGGAAGCTGGTGCCGATGCGCACACGGAGGTTGGAGGGTTCTTTGACGCTGCCGGTCACCGTGGTGACACGGCTGATCAGGGGCTGGTCCTTGGTGACGGCATCCGCGATCGCGGCGGCGGTGCCAACATTGAAGACCGCGCAGCCAGCGTCGCTGGGCAGGCCGCCAGAGGGCACCTGGCGCTTGGTGATCGCCTCAATCAGCTGTTTTTCACCGCCCTGTGGGTACTTGGTTTTCAGCACCGCCACTTGTACGCCTTCACGGCCCTTCGCGGCTTCCGTGATGGCTTTCACGGCGTCCATCTTGTTGTCTTCAATGGCGATGATGCCGGTTGCGACCTTCATCGCGCGCATGATGGCGCGCAGGCCATCCACGATTTTTCCGGGCTGTTCCAGCATCAGCTGATGGTCCGCCGTCAGGAAGGTCTCACACTCAGCGCCGTTTAAGATGACGGTGTCCACCTTCTTGCCTTCGGGAACGGTCATTTTGATGTGGGTGGGGAAGCAGGCGCCGCCCATGCCGCAGATGCCCGCGGCCTTGACCTGAGCAATGATCTTGTCAGCGGGCGCGGATTCCACCTCGCCCAGGGGGGACAGCTCCGCCCACTCGTCCAGGCCGTCATTGGTGATTTCCACGCACATGCTGGGTTTCTTGCCCAGCTGCTGACGGGTGACCAGGCCGGTCACTTCGCCGGACACGCTGGCGTGGACGGGAATGCCAATGCCGCCGACGGGGTTGGCGATTACCTGGCCAAGCAACACGCGGTCACCTTTTTTAACAATGGGTTCAGACGGGGCGCCGATGTGCATATCCATCTGGATGCATACTTTTTCGGGGATCAACTCACGAATCGGCTTGTTCTGGGTAGAATGTTTGCCTTCGTGCAGCTCCTTCAGCGGATGGATGCCGCCTTTGAAACTCAACTTCATGCTTTCTCTGCCTGCCTTTCTATCCTTACCTCGTCTGCTTTATTGCGCTGCTTCGTTGATGGCGTCGATGACCGCCTGCAGGGTGACTGTCGCGCTGGTTTGCGTGTCCGGGTTGGTCAGGGGCGCAACCAGGCCCGCGTTCATCTGGTCCTCAGCCTTCTTGATCGCCAGCGGCGGAACCTTGCCGATGAATTGCTCCACGAAGGAATCCGTCAGCGCCAAGGCGCCATAGCCGGGGGTCTCCACAAAGCCTTCTTCCAGCACCTTGACCGACTTGATGCTGCCATCTTCATTCATGCTGACTGCCACGCTGACCGGGCCCATGAAGCCCTGCTTGGTCACGGTTTTGGAAGACTGGCTCTGAAACAGGGCATAGGCCTCGTTGATGGCTTCCACAATGGCCTGGGTGGTCTTGGTGGCGCTGGTGTTGGCGTCGGGTTTCTGCAGTTTGCTGACCGCGGTCCCCTCAACACCTTCCCCTACGCCCTTGATGTACAGGGGTGCCTGCAGACCTGTGAAGGACGCGAGGTAGGCTTCATCCAGCGCCAAAGCGCCATAGCCCGGGGTCTCCTTGAAGCTTACCTCATCCAGCGCCACAGAGGCGATGGTGCCGTCTTCATTGAACTGGACACGGACGGTGACCGGGCCCATGAAGCCTTCCCTGGTCACTTCGATGGCCAGGCCGGGTATGACCACTATAGGCTCCGCGGTGACGACGGGCACAGGGTACTGCTGGGCATGCAGCTCGTTGATGGCGTCGACCACAGCGCGGCTGGTGACGGTGGCGCCGCTGATGCCATCGATGGTGTTGTCCGTAACCGCATCATCAGCCTTGCGCAGCGTAAGGGGCAGCAGCTTGCCGATGAACTGTGCCTGGAAGCTGTCTTCCAGGGCTTTAAGGCCAAAGTTCTTGGTTTCCGCGAACTGTTCATCACCAATCTTGATGAAGGAAATCTTCTGTGCCTCATCAAAGGCTACGGTGACAGCCACGGGGCCCGCAAAACCTTGCTTGGAGGCTGTTACGGCGTTTTCGGGAATGGCAACCGGCTCGGGCGTGGCGGTTATCTCCGTGGTCGCAACCGGTTCGGCGGGAGTGACGGATTCACCGATGATGTTCTTTTGCTCATAAGCGGTGTTCATGGCGCTCAGCACCGCCTTGGTGGTGACGGTGGCGCCGGAAATGGCCTCGATGTCTTCCACGGAAACGGGCATGGTCTTGCCTACAAACTGGGCGGCGAACTCAGGCGCAAGGGCAGCGGCGCCATAGCCATCGGATTCCGCGAAACGGGCATCGCCGATTTTCAGCGCGGTGATGGCGCCGTCGTCCTTGACAGAGACTTCAACATAAACGGGGGCTACAAAGCCTTCGGCTTCACCGGCATAGGTGGTGCCTTCCGGCAGCAGGACGCTCTTGCTTTCAAAGGCCAGGTTGGCCGCGTTGATGACTGCCTTCGTGGTGACGGTAGCGCCGGAAATGCCATCGACATTTTCCAGGGTCAGCGGGAAGGTCTTGCCAACAAAGCGCTGGCCAAAGTCGGATTCAAGCGCAGCAGCGCCGTAGCCGTCCGATTCCGCGAAACGCTCATCACCGACCTTGAGGCCGGAAATGGTGCCGTCATCCTTGACGGTAACCACCACATAGACGGGTCCGACAAAGCCTTCGGCTTCGCCAAAATAAGGCGTGCCTTCGGCGACTGCGGGGATGCCGCTGTCGGGGTTGAGGTAGAGGTTGATTTTCTTGGCGGAAGCGTTGACCGCGTTTAACACCGCGTTGCTGGTGCGGGTGGCGGCGGTGATGGATTCCACGGCATTGGCGTTGGTCGGGTCACCCAGGCGAACCGGGGACTGCTTGCCCTTGAACTGGTCGGTGAAGGCAGTGTCGCGCGCCTTGGCGCCCAGGCCGGGGGTTTCGGCGAAGCTGCTGCCGCCGACGTTGATGCCGGTGACCGTGCCATCTTCCTTCACGCCGGTGACCACTTCAATCATCCCGCCATAGCCCTTGGCTTCCTCCAGGCTGACATAGCCCACGACTTCATCGCCCTGCTTGGCTATAAAGAAGGCGGTGCCATCTTCCAGGACAATCTCCTCAAAGCTGTCCGCCTCAGGCATGACCGCTTTCTTGGCTTTCTCCTCTGCCGCAATCGCCTGTTGCTTGATCGGTTCTTTGGTGACTTCATTGGTGACTGCCAGGCCCAGGCCGGCAATGATTGTAATCAAGCCAAGAACGATCCATGCAGAAATCCGGTTCTTCATTCAGTCAAACCTCCGTTGAAATGCTAAAGGGATGAAGCGTATGTTCGGATGAAACCCATTGTTTCATGGAAGGTGATAAGGGGCGGCCCAACATTTCCTCAGCCAGTTCCACGTCATCCAACAGCAACGCTGAGCGGATGGCCGAGCTGGAGACCAGGTTGCCTTCCCTTGTTCTGACCGGCTGGATGACAGACAATCCGATGCCGGCCTGTTTGCAAAGGTCTTCCAGCGTGTGGACATCGGTGTCCCCGCGGAATCCAAAGCGGTGGTTGAAGCCCACCACCAGGTGCCTTGCGTTGAGTTTTCCCCGCAAGACTTCCTGGAAAAAGGCCGCGCCGCTTGCTTTTTGCAGCTGGCTGGTAAAGGCGTTGACGGCGATGTCCTCAATACCAGCAGCCTCAATCAGAGCGGTCCGCTCCTCCAGGCTGGTCAGGGCCTGAATGCGCCGGTCCGGGTAGATCACCTGCGCGGGCAGGACGTCATAGGTGTGGACCATGGCAAGCAAATCCTGCCGCCTGGCCACTTCCAGGGCTTCCTGAATCAGGCGCTGGTGGCCAAGGTGGACGCCATCAAACACGCCAAGGCAGATGACCGTTGGCGTGTCAAAGATTCCTTCCATTTGCTCGACCTGATAGACCCTCATGAATACCGCCTGTATCACAAATTTGCATGCGCGATGAACAAGCAGATACTATCACGAGACCTTTTGATTGTCAACGAAAAACAAAGTAATATAACCGTTATTACGAAAGTTAAGCACATGGAATGCCTTGGGTTGTGAAGAAGAATGATTGATTTTTGTCAACGCTCTGTTTATCATTTGTAGTATGAAAGAAGGATGGGCTACGACAGTGAGGCGCACCGCACACCTACCATGGATTCCTCTGCTGGCCATGCTGGTAACAGCTGCCTTGTTGATGGTGGTATTATCGAATGCCTTTGGCTATTCACCGCTGAGCCCATCCCCTTACAATACCTATACTTTGCAGGCGATGGCCTGGCGGGAAGGCAGGGCATACCTGGAAGCGGATGTCCCCCACCTGGAGCTGGCCATCTATCAAGGAAGGTACTTTGTCAGCTTTCCCCCGGTTCCCAGCATCCCCATCTTTATCCTGACCTTCATGTTCGGGGACCAGGTGCCGGACAACCTGCTGGTTGCATTGTACATGCTGCTGGCCTTGTTCGTGCTGTACAATTTGTTCCACAGGAAGGGCTATTCCCCCGCCTGGGCTGCCCTTTCATCCTTCTTGTTTGCTTTCGCGTCTTCCATGTTGCCCATGGCCTTGACGGGCGCTGTCTGGTACCAGGCCCAGATGCTGGCCTTCCTGTTGACAGCGGCCGCCATGGAACGCATGGACGCTGACAAGCCAAGCCTTGGCCTGTTGTTGTTCGCGCTGGCGGTCGGCTGCCGGCCTTTCAATGTGCTCTATGGCCCTGTCATCATCATGCTGCATTTGATGAAGCACAAGGAACAGGGCAAGTCTCTGCTCAACAAGCAATCCATTAAAACCTTGCTTCCAGGTATGTTATTAGGATTGCTTGTCGCGGCGATTTACGCGGCGTACAACCTGCTTCGTTTTGACAACCCGCTGGAGTTTGGGCACAACCACCTGCCGGAGTTTTCCTTCCAAGGCGGCACACAGTTTTCCTTTGATCATCTTCAAAAAAACATCAACCAGTTCATTTTTTCCTGGCCATATGACAGCACAACGGAAGGGCTGGCACTGAAAAAATTTGGTTTTTCACTCTTCCTGGCCAACCCGGTGCTGTTGTTGATGTTGATTCGGAGCATTGTTCTTGCAGTGAAGAAGAAACTAACCCTGCGTCATGGCATCATCCTCTTCTTCTTTTTTGTGCACCTGCTGACGCTGCTGCTGCACCGCACCTTTGGCGGCTTCCAGTTTGGTGCCCGCTACGCGGTGGACCTGATCCCCTACGCAGCCTTGTTTTATGCTCAAGAAGAAACAGAAAAACCCCGCTGGCTGGAGCTTGTTGTCCTGACAGCGGGGCTGGTGTTCACCATTTACGGCAGTTTACAGATTCACTTGTAAATCAATACCCCTGTTCCAGATAGTTCATGTATTGCTCCCTGGTCATCAGGGTTTTTCGCGCTTTGGTGCCCTCATTGCCGGAGATGATGCCGCGGCGCGCCATCTCGTCAATCAAGCGGCCACTGCGCGCGTAGCCAACCCGCAGCACGCGCTGCAGCATGCTGATGGACATCTGCCCCGCTTCCACAGCCATCTCAATGGCCTGTGGCAGCAAATCGTCAAACTCGGCGTCGCCGCCGTCCCCAACGTCGTTCATGCCGCCATTGCCATCATCAGACTCCGGCTTTTCCACATGCTCCATCAGTTCCAGGTTGTACTCCGCCTTGTTGCGGCTGCGGATGTATTCCACTGTGTGCTCCACATCCTGGTCGGACACAAAGCAGCCCTGGACACGGATGGGATCGCGCGTCATGGAGCGGTACAGCATATCGCCGTAACCCAGCAGCTTTTCAGCCCCCTGGTTGTCCAAAATGGTCTTGCTGTCAAAGGGAGAGCTGACGCGGAAGGCGATGCGCCCGGGAATATTGGCCTTGATGACGCCGGTGATGATGTTGACGGAGGGCCGCTGGGTGGCCAGGATCAGGCAGATGCCGGCAGCGCGCGCCTTGGCGGTGATGCGCTTGATGTGGTCCTCAATCATCTTGCCGTTGGTGGTCATCAGGTCCGCCATCTCGTCCACGATAACGATGATGCGCGGCAGGGGCTCCTCATCCGGGCTCAGCTTCTTGTTGTAGGCATCCAGGTTGCGCACACCGGCTTCCACCAATACCTGGTAGCGGCGGTCCATCTCCTGGCAGACCCAGTCAAGGGCGGCGGTTGCCTTCTTTGCGTCTGAAATCACGGGCATCATCAGGTGCGGAACATCGTTGTAGGGCTGCAGCTCGACAAATTTGGGGTCCACCATGATCAGGCGCACATTGCGCGGCGAGGCGCGGTACAGGATGCTGCAGATGATGCTGTTGATGCAGACGGACTTACCGCTGCCGGTGGCGCCGGCAATCAGCAAGTGGGGCAGGTCCATCAGTTCACTGATGATGGGGGTGCCGGTGATGTCCTTGCCCAGGGCAACCGCGGTGGGCGACTTGTTTTCCCGCATCCTGGTAGACTCCAGCACATCGCGCAGATAAACCTTGGATGTTTTGTCATTGGACACCTCAAGGCCCACAAAGGACGTGCCCGGGATTGGCATTTCAGCGCGGATGTCCCCCTTGGCGCGCAGCTCGATGGTCAGGTTGTCCATCACATTGCGCAGTTTGCTGACATTGACGCCTTCCGCCAAGCGGATGGCAAAACGGGTCACCGTGGGCCCATGGACAATGTCGTGCAGGCTTGCTGAAATGGAGAAGCTTTTCAATGTCTCGATCAGCTTTTGCGCGCGGATTTGGTCCTCTTCCGTGGTGTCCAGCGCCGCTTCCAGGGGCGCTTCTGTCAGCAGGCGCAGGGGCGGCACGGCGTAGTCATCAAAGTTCAGCTTGATCTGCTGGGCATCCTTGCTCTTTGCCATGCCATCCAGCGAACTGACAGACGGCGCGTCCATGGTTTTCTTTACCGCAACGCGCTCCCCGCTCAAGGCGACAGCCGGAGCAACGCCTACCGGCTTGGCCGGTTTTTCAACATAAGGCTTCTCAACCGCTTTCACCGGCTCAGGCCTGGTTTGCTTTGCAAGCGATGCAGCCTGTTCTTTGACCGGCTCTTCCACCGGCTCCGGCTTCTCTTCGCGGGTGACCGGATGAACGATGGTTTTCTCGGGCCTTGCTTGTACAGGCTCCTCCCAGGGCAAGGGCCTTGGCTCCGTTTCCTGCTGCGCGACCATCGGCGCGGCTTGCGGCGCTTCCTTGCGCGCGGGCTTTGCGATGGGCTCATAAATCGGTTCTTCAAGCGGCTTGACCGGTTTTCTCGCGGCAGGCTGCTTGTACACCGGCTGGCTTGCCGGCTGGACAAATTCCTCCATCAATTGATTGCCGGTGTGCTGCACAAAGCCCGGCTCCACCACCGGTTCCACTTGCGTGAAATCCTGTTCCTGCGTTGGGTACCAGCCCATTGGCGACGGTTCATACTGGACGGCAGCAGGCTGGGACGGCCACTGAACCTGTTGCTGCTCCTGGGCGGCGTATTGTTCCTGGGCGGCATACTGCTCATGAGTTGCATAAACAGGATCGGGCATGAACTCCTGGCTGGACTGGGGCTGATGGTACACGGGCTCCGCAGCGCGCTGGGCAGCGGGCTGCGCCGGGCGGCCTTCCATTATTGGGCGCTGCTGCAAGCCGTCTGAAATCCTCTGCACAAGCTTTACAGGGCTGACCCGCAGCAAGGCGAACACCAGGGCGATGCTGGCTAGGATCAGTACAGTCACAGCGGGGAAATTACCCAGCATGGCAAATAATGGGTAGGCAATCAGCATCGCCAGGGCACCGCCGCCTGGATACATCCCATTGTCGCTGCGCAGGCCGTTGTAGCGGTGATAGGCGGAGTTGAGATAGGCGCCCATGCTGTCAGGATACGGCGTCCCGCGCAGGGAGTTGATGTTGCGGATGTAATCCATCAAGCGCGGATAGGACTGGTCATTCACACGCAGGGTCAGGGTCATCAAAGCGCCAACGCACAAAAACAACAACAGGCTGATAAAAAAGGCATACAGGGACACATAGCGCTTGGAGGAAATGATGAGCAGCAGGCCAAGCCAGATCACCATCAAGGGCAGCAGCAGGTACAAGCCGCCGGCCAGGCCGATTGCCATGTACTTCATCAGGTTTAAAACACCGGCGGTGGTTTGCAGGGTCGCGCCCAATAGCAGCATCAGGCCAAAGACCAGCAATGCGATGCCCAGGGGCAGCACGAACATGCCCCCCCTGTCGGTGGATTGAATGATGGCTTTGGTTTTTTTCTTTGCGACGCTTGACATGGTTTGTGCGGTTCCTGCCTTACTTTGTTTTGAGCATGATGGCGCCCAAGGTGTTTTCCGTATTTACATAGAGCCTGAGTTCATGATTGCCGTAGCTGTAGGTCAGCATGGTGCCTTCCGGCACGCGGTACAGCTGTGCGGCTGTGTCGCTCATGGGCAGGCTGAACTGGGCAGGCCCAAGAAGCGTTTCGATTTCTGTCCGGGTGGTCCTACCGGTGATGAGGCCGTACAGGTTCATCCGCTTCGTCAGGATGCCCGACAGGCTTGCTTCATCCACGGAGATCAAAAAGGTGCCGCGGTAGGCATCATCCTCCAGCTGGTACAGCTCCCCTTCCGGGTAGCCCTCAGGATCATACTGAAGTCTGTTTTCTTCAACGAGGGTTTCCATCGCGCCGCCCAGCGTCGCGTCCAGCCCAGGCAAGGCGCCCGCGCTGACTGATTCTTCAATGTTTTTCAGTGAAGCATCGGCAATCATCAATTGATCATTGACACCCAGCAAGGTGAGCAAATCCTCTTTACCCAAACGCAGCAATGGCGCGATTTCGTGATACAGCAAATGGATGGAAGCGCTTCTGCCCGACAACCAGACCATGGTATCAAATGGATAATAAAAACTGATGCCCGATGTTGTCAGCAACAGGTTCTCTATTGGAAAGGGTGACAGATTCTGGACATCCAGGTAGTTGGACAGGTCTTCGTCAAATTGTTCCAGCAGGTAGTCTTCAATCCACGCGGCGGCTTCCGTTACATCAAGAAACACAGCTTCCGCGGTCACGGCCTGGCCGTCCTCCAGGTTGAACATGGCCGGGGTTTGCACATACCCTGTCCGCCCATTGGGCTGCCTGCCATCCACAGTCAGTAGAACACTCAATACACCAGGCCCTGATGTTGCGTGAAGGATCCATTGCTGGCTGCTGGCCTGGATGGTGCCGGGGCTGCCGGCTTTCAGAACCGTCAAAGTGTTCAGGCTGGAGGCCGCTTGTTCCAGGATGGCGGTGTTGATGCTGTCCTGAATCAAGGCATCTTCCATGCCCTGCACTTGGGGATATTCCACAAAGGAATCCAGATGTTCCACTTTGATCAAGCTCAGCTGGATTTCAGCCGCGCCTGAAAAAGCGAACAGCGATAGAAGACAAATGATAACAAGGAAACAACCTTGTTTTGACATTCCGTGCATCGTCATCCCCCCTTTGCATCATTGTAACCCAGGGGGGCTGTTTGTTGCAAGATTGATACATCTCGCAACAAATCTGTCATGATTGATGGAGTTGACTGGGGTCATACCCCGGCTTTGCGCTCCTGCCTTCCTGGCGCGCGACATTCTCCGCGTTCTTTTCACAGTAAATGCGGTACATCTCCTCCGCGTCCAGGCCGGCCGTCAGGCACATGCTAAGGAAGAAGTGAAGGATGTCCACCAGTTCTTCCTTGAGCGCCGCGCTGTCGATCTCCTTGGGGTTTTTCCACCATTTGAAGTTGACCTCATCCAGCATCTCGGCCAGTTCGCTCAACATCGCAAGCGTATACTTCTGCATCCATTCCATGGGCTGGATGTTTTGCAGGCCGCGCTTTTCCTTGATGGTGTCATTCAGTTGACGCTGGATGGCCAGCAGATGCTCCAAACGGTCCATGTCAGGCCCCCTTTGCTTGAAATTGCTTGCTGATTTTCTTGCCTACAACAGCCAGTTTGCTTTCTTTTGACAAAATCTCACGGGCAACCCGGTTGACAGTCTTTAAATTGACTTTGCGCAGCTGTGCCAGGGTGTCCTTTTGCAGGATGAGCCTGTTGTGCAGCAGCATGTTCAGGCCCATCCCCGCCATGCGCTGGTAGGCGCTTTCCATGCCAAGCACAAAACCGGTCTTCACCTGGGCCATGGTCTGGGTAAACTCCTGCCGGCTTAAGCCTTGATGGATGACTTCATCCTTCTCCCTCTCAACGATCGCCAGGACTTTTTTCACATTCTTGGGCGTGCAGGCGGCGTAAACGGTCAATTCCCCAACGCCAGGATAAAAGGAAGGCGCCGCGTAGATGTTGTACACCAGGCCCTCCTCCTCACGCACCCGCTGAAACAAGCGGGAGGAAACCCCGCCGCCAAAAGCGGTTGTAAAGGCAAGCAGGGCATGCCGATCATCATGCAGGCTGGGCAAGCCTTCGAAGCTCACACACAGATGCACCTGCTCCACATCCTTGTCAAGCGTCAGCACCTGGTTGTCCTTGATGATGGCGTTTTCCGGGAAAGGAAGGCGCTCCTCCCCCGCCCAACCTTCAAACGCTTCCTCCGCCCAGGCAATGACGTCTTCCGGGATGAAGCGCCCGGCGATGGAAAGCACCGCGTTTCCCGGCTGGTAAAAGCGACCGCGGAAAGCCTGCAAATCCTTTAGTTGATAGGAAGAAATCGCCTGTTTGCTGCCAAGGATGGTGCGGGACAAGGTTTGGTCGCCATACAAACCTTCGTGCATGAGGTTGAACACCAGGTCTTCCGGCGAATCAGCCTCCATGGCGATTTCTTCCAAAATCACCTGGCGTTCCTTTTCAAAGTCCGCGGCGTCCTCCTTTGGGTTCACCAGCATGTCAGCCAGCAGGAACAGGGCTTTCTTCAGGTCCTTGTCCGTGGTCCTGGCATAATAGGAAGTGGCCAGCTTGCTGGTGGCCGCGTTCACATTGCCGCCGATCAGGTCAATTTCCTCCGCGATCTGCTTGGCGGTTTTTGTTTTTGTTCCCTTGAACGCCATGTGCTCAATGAAGTGCGACAGGCCGGACTGGGACGCCTCTTCCATCATGGAGCCGGCCTTTACAAAAAGCCCGATGGCGGCGCTGCGCAGGTAAGGTAAGCGCTCCATGATGAGTGTCAGGCCGTTGGGTAAAACATGTGTTTGGATCATGCTGCTCCTTATTGTTGAAACGGCTTGCCCCCAAGGAGACAAGCCGTTTCATGAATGATTGCGTTAATCAGTCGTTGCGGCGCGGCGGACGGCCGTCACGGCGCGGGGGACGCGCGCCTCCCTCATTGCCGCCAGGCCCGCGGTTGAAGGTGCGCGGTTTGTATTCCATGTCGTTGCGGATCAGGTTGATGCGGCCCTGGGAGTCGATCTCGGCCACCTTGACCTCCACCGTGTCACCGATGGACAGGACATCCTCCACCTTCTCAACGCGCTCGTTGGAGAGCTTTGAGATGTGCAGCAAGCCATCCTTGCCGGGCAGCAGTTCGATGAAGGCGCCCATGGTGCTGAGGATGCGGACAACCTTGCCCTCATACACTTCACCGGCTTCAACGTCCTTGGCGATGCCCTCGATGATGCGGCGCGCCTTGGAAGCGGCCTCCTCGTCCGGGGTGGCGATGGCCACGCGGCCGTCGTCTTCAATGTCAATCTTGACGCCGGTGTCAGCGATGATTTTGTTGATCATCTTGCCGCCCGGCCCGATGACTTCGCGGATCTTGTCAGGATTGATAAAGAAGGTGATGATTTTGGGCGCGTACTTGCTCATCTGCTTGCGCGGCTCAGACAGGGTCTTGAGCATCACTTCCAGGATGTGCAGCCTGCCCTTGAGCGCCTGCTGCAGGGCACGGCGCAGGATGGCCTCGTCAATGCCCTTGATTTTGATGTCCATCTGGATGGCGGTGATGCCGTTCATGCTGCCTGCCACTTTGAAGTCCATGTCGCCCAGGAAGTCTTCCAGGCCCTGGATGTCAGTCAGCACTGCCACTTTGTCGGAATGCTCGTCCTTGATCAGGCCCATGGCGACGCCGGCAACCGGCGCCTTGATGGCGACACCGGCGTCCATCAGAGACAGCGTGCTGCCGCAGACGGAAGCCATGGAAGAAGAACCGTTGCTGGACAGGATTTCACTGACCAGGCGCAGGGCGTACGGGAATTCAGTTTCATTGGGGATGACGGGCTCCAGGGCACGCTCAGCCAGGGCGCCATGGCCGATTTCACGGCGGCCGGGTGAACGCATGCGGCCCGCTTCACCGGTGGCATAGGGCGGCATGTTGTAGTGGTGGATGTAGCGCTTGGAATCCTCATTGGACAGGCCGTCCAGCACCTGGGCGTCCCGCAGGCTGCCAAGGGTGGTGACGGTCAGGGCCTGGGTCTGGCCGCGGGTGAACACCGCGCTGCCATGGGTGCGTGGCAGGATGCCCACTTCGCACCAAATCTGGCGCACTTCTTCTTCCTTGCGGCCATCCGGGCGGATGCCTTCTTCAAGGATTTTGCGGCGCATGACTTCCTTGTTCAGCTCATACAGCGCTTCGCTGACTTCGCTTTCGCGGCCGGGGAAGACTTCGGCGAAATGCGCTTTGACATCGGCCTTTACCTCGTCCTCACGCTGCTGGCGCTCGGCGCGCACATAGGTGGAGAAGACATACTCGGCCTTTTCCAGCGCGTACTCACGCACGGCGGCGACGACATCATCCCCGGTGAGTACCAGGGGGAAGTCCGCCTTCTCAGCGCCAATCTCGGCAACGATGCCTTCCTGGAAGGCGACCAGCTGCTTGATGGCTTCATGCGCGAACAGGATGGCTTCCAGCATGACGTCTTCGCTTAATTCATTGGCGCCGGCTTCCACCATCATGATGGCGTCCTTGGTGCCGGAAACCACCAGGTGCAGATCGCTCTGGGCGCGCTGCTCCTCATCGGGGTTCAGAATCAGCTGCTTGTTGACACGGCCAACCAGGACAGAACCTGTGGGGCCAGCCCAGGGAATGTTGCTGACTGCCAGGGCGATGGAGGAGCCCAGCATGGCGGGGATATCCGGCGGGTTGTTGGTGTCAACAGACAGCGCCGTCGCCACAACCTGCACGTCATTCCTCATCCCATGGGGAAAGAGGGGGCGCAAGGGGCGGTCGATCAGGCGGCAGGTCAGGATGGCTTTCTCCGTGGGGCGGCCTTCACGCTTGATGAAGCCGCCGGGAATCTTGCCAACGGAATAATGCTTTTCTTCGTAGTCAACGCTCAGCGGGAAAAAATCCACGCCGTCGCGGGGCTTTTCAGACGCTGTCGCGCTGACGAGCAGTGCGGTGTCGCCATAGCGCACCAGCACGGAGCCGGCTGCTTGCTCTGCGTAGCGGCCAAACTCAAAGCTGAGTGTGCGCCCCGCGAATTCCATTGTGTAGGTCTTGTGTTCCATGTTCTTCTTCTCTCTCCTTCTTGGGCGCGCAGCACATGCCCGCTCCCTTCCATCAAAAAGGCCGAAACCCGCTTGCCGGGTTTCGACCGCTTGTGTTTCTTACTTGCGAAGCTCCAGGTCAGCAATCAGGGTGCGGTAGCGTTCGATGTCCGTGCGCATGAGGTAGTCCAGCAGGCCCCTGCGCTGACCGACCATCAGCAGCAAGCCTCTGCGGCTGTGGTGATCTTTTTTGTTGAGCTTCAGGTGTTCGTTGAGGTGGTTGATACGCTCTGTCAGCAGGGCAACCTGCACCTCGGGTGAGCCGGTGTCGCCTTCGTGGCGGGCGTACTTGGTCATGATTTCGTTCTTCCGGGCCTTATCCATGGGTTCCTCCTTGTTGCGGGTGGCAGCCGCTTTTGATCCCCGCTGGCACAGCATCGCGTTGGAGTGTCGCAGACCCGTGCGTGCGGTTGAAGCCACGTTTGCTATCTTACCACAGCTGACGATTCTTGTAAACCAATATAGACATCCATTTTGCCCAAATCCGCTTCCTTGTTCAGCAGGCCTGAATATGGTATGATTTAAACAGTTTTAAGCGGCCGGCACTACGCCGGCTGCAAATCTGCAAGGAGACAAGGATGGCTCAAAACTACACATCTGAAAACATTCAGGTGCTTGAAGAACTGGACGCGGTCCGTCTGCGCCCGGGTATGTACATCGGTTCCACCGGCTCAAGAGGCCTGCACCACCTGCTGTGGGAAATTGTCGACAACGCTATTGATGAAGCGTCCAATGATTTCGCCACTGAAGTTGCGGTGACGCTGCACCAGGACGGCTCCGCCAGCGTCTGGGACAATGGCCGCGGCGTGCCCACAGACCCGCATCCGACGCTGAAAATCTCCGGCATTGAAGTGATTTACACCAAGCTGCACGCCGGGGGCAAGTTTGACCACAACAACTACAACTATTCCGGCGGCCTGCACGGGGTTGGCGCCTCAGTCGTCAACGCGCTGAGCAAATCGATGGTGGTGGAAAGCTTCCGGGATTGGACCCACTGGCGCATCCGCTTTGAAACCACGGTGGACCCCAAAACCAAGAAGCTGAAGCCCGGTTACCCGACAGGTCCCCTGGAGCGCGTGGGCAACACCCGAAAGCGCGGCACCCTGGTCCGTTTCCTGCCGGACGAAGCCATCTTTGAGGACACGCAGTTCAACGGCGAACAGGTGGCCAGGCGTTTGCGTGAACTGGCGTATTTGAACAAAGGCCTGCTGATTCGCTTCACCGATGAGCGCGCTGCCGCGCCGCACAACCAGCCGCGCACCTTCCAGTATGAAGGCGGAATCGCCGATTATACGGCCTTCCTCAACACCGACAAGACCGCTTTGCACGAAGGCGTCATCATGCTGGAAGGCAACAAGGACAACCTGATGATGCAGGCAGCCATCCAGTTCACCGATTCCTACACGGAGTCCCTGTTTTCCTATGTCAACAACATCCCCACCGGCGAAGGCGGCACCCATGAAATTGGATTTCGCACGGCGCTGACCAAGGTCTTCAACGACTACGCGCGGCGGATTGGCGCCCTCAAGGAAAAGGACACCAACCTGGCCGGTGAGGACTTCCGCGAGGGGATGACCGCGGTGCTGGCCGTCAAGGTGTCCAACCCCCAGTTTGAAGGTCAGACCAAGGGCCGCCTGGGCAACACCGAGGTGCGCCCGCTGGTGGAGTCCCTGGTGGCCGAGAAGTTGGCAGAGTACCTGGAAGACCTGCGCAACGCGGCCGTGGCGCAGAAAATCATTGAGAAATCCATCAAGTCCGCCCGTGTGCGCGAGGCGGCCCGCAAAGCCAGGGATGTGGCGCGCACCAAGAGCGAACTGGAGGCGGCGCCACTGGTTGGCAAGCTGTCCAGCTGCACCGGGCGCAACGCCAAGGAAAATGAGTTGTTCATCGTTGAAGGCGACAGCGCGGGCGGCAGCGCCAAGCAGGGCCGTGACCGGCGATTCCAGGCCATCCTGCCCCTGCGCGGCAAGCCCCTCAATGTTGAAAAGAAACGCCTGGACCAGGTGCTGGCCAATGAGGAGTTCCGCTCCATCATCACAGCCCTTGGCACCAACATCGACCGGGACTTCAACCTGTCCTCCTTAAAATATGACAAGGTGATCATCCTGTCTGACGCCGACCAGGACGGCGCCCACATCCGCGCCATCCTGCTCACCTTCTTTTTCCGCTACATGCGGGAATTGATCACGGAAGGCCATGTCTACATCGGCATGCCGCCCCTGTATCTGATCAAGACAGGCGGCAAGGAAATCTATGCCTATGATGACAAGGAACTCAACGCACTGATTCCCAAGAACAAGTCTTATACCCTGCAGCGCTACAAGGGACTTGGCGAAATGAACCCGGAGCAGCTGTGGCAGACCACCATGGATCCGCAGCAGCGCAAGCTGACCCAGGTCACCATTGAAGACGGCGCGGAGTCAGAGCGCCTCATCACCATTTTGATGGGTGACAAGGTGGAGCCCAGGCGGGAGTACATCAGCGAAAATGCCAATTTCAACAAGCCGGACCTCTTCCTTGACCGGCAGCACTAAGGAGAACCATGGCCAAGAAACCATTTGAGGAACGCCTGCACGAGGTCATCCAGTCTTCCCTTGAGGATGTGCTGGCCGGCAGCATGATGCCCTATGCCGAGCACGTCATTCTGGAGCGCGCCCTGCCCCGTGTTGAGGATGGCTTAAAGCCCGTACAGCGGCGCATCCTGTACACCATGCAGGAGTTGTCATTAAGCCCTGACAAACCCCACCGCAAGTGCGCACGCATCGTCGGGGACTGTCTGGGCAAGTATCACCCCCATGGTGAATCCTCCGTCTATGACGCGCTGGTCCGCATGGCCCAGGAGTTTTCCATGCGCGCCATGCTGGTGGACGGCCATGGCAACTTTGGCTCCATCGACGGCGACTCCGCCGCGGCTATGCGTTACACCGAGGCGCGCATGTCCCCCTTGGCGCTGGAAATGCTAAGGGACATTCAAAAGGACACCGTCCCCTACCGCCTCAACTTTGACGACACCCTCAAAGAGCCGGACCTGCTACCCTCGCGCTACCCCAACATGCTGGTCAACGGTGCGTCCGGCATCGCCGTGGGCCTGGCCACCAACATTCCCCCGCACAACCTGCGCGAGACCATCAAGGCCGCCATCCTGCTGATGGAAAAGCCGGACTCCACCTTGGAGGATGTGATGGCGGTGCTGCCGGCACCCGACTTTCCCACCGGCGGCATCCTGCTCAACACCGGAGAAATCAGGACGGCTTATGAAACAGGGCGCGGCAAGCTGACCCTGCGCGCCAGGGTGGAGATTGAACCTGGAAAATCCGGCCGGCACCTGCTGTGCATCACCGAGATGCCCTACCAGGTGAACAAGGCGCAGATGCTGGAAAAAATCCTGAAGCTGTCCGAGGAGAAAAAGGCAGCCCTGGGCAGCATCTATGACATCCGTGACGAATCAGACCGCACCGGGCTGCGCGCCGTGATAGAACTTAAAAAGGAAGCGGACCCCAAGGCGGTGCTCGCCTTCCTGTTCAAGTATTCTGACATGCAGGTGACCTTTGGCGTCAACCTGGTGGCCATCGCCGGGGGCAAGCCGGTGCAGATGGGGCTGATTGAAGCCCTTAACCACTACATCACCCACCAAAAGAACGTGGTGACCAAGCGCACCCATTATGACCTGGAACAGGCCAAGCAGCGCCTGCACATCCTGGACGGCCTGATCATCGCGGTGGACAACCTGGACGAGATCATCGCCTTGATCCGCGCTTCAAAAAACGCCAAAGAAGCGAAAGAAAGGCTAATCGCGCGCTTTGCCTTCACCGACGCCCAGGCACAAGCCATCCTGGACCTGCGCCTGCAGCGCCTGACAGGCCTTGAAATCCTCACCCTGCGTGAGGAGCACGCCAACACAGTCAAGCTGATTGCCAAACTGGAAGCCATTTTGAAGCATGAACACCGCCTGATCGCTGTCATCAAGGATGAACTGCAGGAGATCGCCGACAAGTATGGCGACGACCGCCGCACGGAAATCACCAAGGTGGATGAGGAAGAGCAAACCCGGGTGCTGGCAAGCGAAGTGCCGGTGCCTGAAGAAACCGTGGTCATCTTAACCCGCGGCGGGCAGCTGCGCAGGATGAGCCAGCGCGTGTATGAGCGCATGGAGCTGCCGCAGAACAACAGCGAGATACTGCAGGAAGTCTTCCAGGCGATGACAGACCAAAGTCTGTTATTCTTCACCCAGATTGGCAACTGTTATCAGGTGCCGATCGCCTCTTTGGAGGAATCCTTTAAACCCAAGGAGCGCGGCACCATGCTGGCGGGCATCCTAAACGGCCTGGAAGACGGAGAAACCTGCGTCAGCGTCCTGCTGATGCCCAGCAATGGGGCTGAAAGCCTGGAAGACCTGTTCTTTTTTACCAAGTCGGGCATGGTCAAGCGCACCGCGCTGTCTGAATACGCGGTACGCCGCAGCAAGGTTGCAGCCACCGGCCTTGCCAAGAACGACGAAGTGGTCTGCGTGAAAACCCTGAAAGCCCAGGACGACATCTACTGCCTGACACAAAAGGGCATGCTGATTCGCTTCAGTGAGGACGAAGTCTCCCCGACAGGGCGCGTCACCCGCGGCGTCAAGGCCATCCGCCTGGTGCCCAAGGACTTCTTGCTGACGGCAGGCGGCATCCAGGACAGCGACGCCCTTGTGCTCATCAGCGAACGCGGCTACATGAAGCGCGTCCCCGGCAAGATGATTGACAGCCAGCGCCGCGCCGGCAAGGGCGTCCATTCCTTCTATTTTAACAAGAACGGCAGCAATGGCAGCTTCATCGCCGCCTCCTTTGTGACCGACATCCCCCGTTCCTTCAGCGTGCAGACCAGCCTGGGGCAGACCGTCCCCTTCAACACCGAGGACATCGCGCTGCAGACGCTGACAGAGCGCGGCAAGCCCTATGTGATGGCTGTGATGGATGACGTGGTCAACGGGGTTGTGCTGTAATCCAGAGCAAACTGACCCCTGAAGATACCTGACAGAAAGAGGACCTATGCCTTCCTACCGCTTCTACAGCAACTACAAACAAGCCATTCTCTGGCCTGCTTTGACTGGCCTGCTGGTCGTAGGCATGCTGCGCTCATTCATGCCGGGCTTTGCCTTCATCAGCACAGGCATCATCCTCTTCCCCATCCTGCTCATTTTTGCCGCCGCCCTGGGCGGCATCCTGCCAAGCCTGGCCGGCGTCTCCATCATGGCAATCGGCGCCACCACGCTGTATGGCACCCAGGGGCTGCTGCTTTTGCTGTACCTGCTGCCCCTCACCATCGCCCTTCTTGTATGCCTGGAAATGAGGGTGCCCTTCTTTAAGACCGCCGCCATTGTAACCGCGGCCTTTGTTGTCAGCCTGGTTCTGGTGTTTGTCATGCTGCAGAAGATGGCCGGCGGCAATCTGTATGAGAGCATCGCTCACCTGGCGACCGACAGCCTGGACAAGATGCCCCTTAGGGACAGCTTCCTCTACTCCCTGTGGCGCAGCGGCTTTCTGACCCATGGGATGGGCGCGGACGCCCAGATTTTCGAGTCCGCGCAAAACGCCAACTGGGCTTTCAAGCCCGAGGTGGTTTCCGAGTTTTACAAGCAGATTCACGCCCGCCTAGAGATTCTGCTCGCAGGGCTTTTCCCAGGCCTTTTGACAAACTTCTCAATCTTTCTGGGCTTTTTGACCACCGGGCTTGCTCTGAAGTTGGCCAACCGCTACAGCACAGCAGACGATTTAGACATGCCGCCCTTCTCCCTGTGGTTCATCCCCAGGCAGGCGGGCAGAGCGATGATGATTCTGGCGCTTGGCTACCTGGTCACCCTGCTGTCGCGCCAGCCAATTTTTCAAACCACCGGACAACTCATGTACAATGTCTTCTTTTCCCTGTATGCTATACAGGGCTTGGCATACAGCGCGTACCTCCTCAAACGAAGAGGCAGCAAACGCGTTGTACGCCTGGTGCTGTTGGTGTTATTCTATTTTATCCTCTCCCCTGTCGCCATGCTGATGGGGGTGTATGACCAGGCCAGGGACCCGCGCAAGCTGCGCGAAGCCCCGCCAACCAGCCGATCCAACCAGTCATTCTAAGGAGGTTTATCATGAAAGTCATTTTGCTGCAGGATGTGCAGGGCACCGGAAAAAAGCACCAAATCGTCAACGTATCTGACGGTTACGCCCGCAACTACCTCTTTCCCAGGAAGTGGGCCATGGAGGCAACCGCCCAGGCCGTTGCCGAAGTGGAGCGCCGTAACGAGCTGGAGCGCGCCAAGGTAGCCGCCAAGCACCAGGAAGCGGAAGATCTGGCGCGGCAGCTGAAGGACAAGGTGATCCACATTGAAGCCAAGGGCGGCGAGAAGGGCAAACTGTATGGCAGCGTGACCAACCAGGAAATCGCGGACGCCTTGCAGGCCCAGCACAGCATCCAGCTGGACAAGCGCAAGATTGAGCTGTCAGAGCCCATCCGCAACGCCGGGGAAACCCAGGTCACCATCAGCCTCTATTCCGGCGTCAAAGCGCAGATGACCGTCAAAGTGACTGCCATCCCCAAATGATGACTCGATTTCTCATTAGGAGGGAGCAGTGAGTACTTATCCCTCGGCAAACACCCTGAAAATCATGCCCCAAAGCCTTGAGGCGGAGCGGGCTGTCCTTGGGTCTGCCATGCAAAACGCCACCTCCCTGATGTACATCATGGAGAACCTGCAGGCCGAGGATTTTTATCAGCCCCAGCACCAGGTGCTGTACCGGGCGATGGCCAACTTGTTTTCCGCGGGCCGCAGCGTGGACCTGATTACCATGGATACGGAGCTGACCCGCCTGGGGTCTTTGGACGGGGTTGGCGGCACGGAGTATTTGATTGACCTGATCCAGTCCGTTCCGACGGCTGCTTATTTGCAGCACTATGTGGACATCGTCCTTGAAAAATCCACCCTGCGCAAGCTGATCACCGCCTCTGGCGACATCAGCCGCATCTGTTATGAGCAGCGCATGGACATGCAGGAGACGCTGCTGTTCGCCGAAAAAACCATCTTTGACATCGTAATGAGGCGCACAGGCTCAGAGCAGCTCACCCCCATCCGCGAGGTGATGAAGAAGACCCTGGCGCAGATTGAAGAGCTGGTGCGCAACAAGGGGCAGATTTCCGGCGTGCCCACCGGCTTTTCCATCCTGGACAAGCTGCTGACGGGCTTTCACGGCGGTGAACTCATCATCGTTGGCGCCCGCCCCAGCATGGGCAAGACCAGCTTTGTGATGAACATCGCCTCCTACGCGGCGCGCTACGGCAAGTCCATCGCCATGTTCAGCCTGGAGATGCCCAAGGAACAATTGGCCATGCGCATGCTGTGCGGGGACGCGCGGGTCAACATGCAAAACGTGCGCAGCGGGACGCTCAGCAGCAAGGACTGGCAAAAGCTGTCAGAAGCCCTGGGGCCGCTGTCTGAAACCAAGATGTTTTTAGACGACAGCGCGTCGCTTTCCCCCGCCCAACTGCGCAGCCGCTGCAGAAGGCTGATGAGCGAGCGCGGCCTGGACCTGATTGTGATTGACTACCTGCAGCTGATGACGGCGGATGGGCGCAGCGAAAACAGGCAGCTGGAAGTCAGCGAGATTTCCAGAAAATTGAAGGGCATCGCGCTGGAACTGAAGGTGCCGGTCCTGGCCTGCGCCCAGTTGTCCCGCGCCAATGTCAAGCGCACCGGCAGCATCAAGCCGGTGTTGAGCGACCTGCGCGACTCCGGTTCCATCGAGCAGGACGCCGACGTGGTGATGTTCCTGCACAGGGCCTATTACTACAACAAGGAAGAAGGCGACCCCAGCGAGGCGGAAGTGATTGTCGCCAAGCAAAGAAACGGCCCCCTTGCCAATGTCAGCCTGACCTGGAATGAGGACTTTACCCTGTTTGAGAACCGTTATGAACAAAGTGGAGCGTACAATGAATCAAATTAAGCTGAACAGCCTGCAAAAAGACCAGCTCTTTGAAGGCTTCCTGATTGTCAGGTCCGCCTCCAAGCGCACCAACAAGAACGGCGATCCCTACCTGGACATCAACCTGGCCGATGACAGCCAGGAGATGAACGCCAAGGTATGGAACAGCAATGAAGACGCGCCGGAAGCCGGCAGCGTATTGAAGGTGCGCGCGCTGATTACCGAGTACAACGGCAGGCTGCAGATGAAGATTGAACGGATGCGCGCAAGCGAGGCGGCAGACAATGTTGATTTGTCGCAGCTGGTCGCCGCCGCGCCCCGGCCCGCGGATGAGATGTTTTCTGAATTACAGGCCGTGATTGACAGCATGCAAAACGAGGTGCTGAAAAAGCTGACCACCGAACTGGTTCGCAGGACCGGAGAGAAAATCCATTATTACCCCGCTGCCCAAAGCATGCATCACGCCCAGCGCAGCGGACTGCTGCACCATTTGACGGACATGCTGTCCGCCGCGGCGGCCATTTGCGCCTGCTATCCCTACCTTGATCGCGACCTGGTGATGGCAGGGGTGATCGTGCACGACCTGGGCAAGCTGACAGAGATGAACGCCAACAAGCTGGGCGCGGTGTCCGAGTACACCAAGGAAGGCCTGCTGCTGGGCCACATCGTGACCGGTGTCGCGGAACTGCGCGATGCCGCCAAGGCGCTGGGCTACCAGCCGGACGATGAATACCCCCTGCTGCTTGCGCACATGATTTTAAGCCACCATGGCATTCCGGAATACGGCAGCCCACGCCCGCCCATGTTCCCCGAAGCCGAGGTGCTCAACTGGCTGGACGTGCTGGATTCCAGGCTCAATGAGATGCGCGCCGCCCAGGAGCGCACCAAGCAGGGCGCATTCAGCGACAAGGTGTTCGCGCTGGACCGCCGGGTCTACCATCCCTTCTACACCAACGAACCCGCGCAGGACATCCCGGACAGCGAGCCCGTGCTGGAAGAAGACATCCCGGAAGAGCCGGTCGCGCGCTCCTTTAGGCCCAATCGCTCTGAGGAAGCGGAGCGTTCGTACAACCGCTTGCTGTAAAACCTGGAATCGCTTGACGGCATACGAAGAAATTGTTACAATATCTTTACGAACCTTCCCAAGGATGACGAAATCGGGGGTTATTGTATGAAGAAACTGATGTTCACCGTGCTGATTCTGCTAAGCGTTTTGGTGTTGGCAGGCTGTCAGCAGCAGGCACAGCAACCGCTTGTGTCAGATGTGATTGAAGAGCGGCAGGGCCAGCAGTCACCGCTGGATACGCCCACTGACGCGCCGACTTCAGCCGTGGAAGGGCTGCCGCCGGGTTATAATCCAAGTCTTGAAGAAGACCCCAATCTGCCCATCACCGAAGGCGACTTTGACGCTTCAGGCGTCGCGCTGCACGCCGGCGCCACCCCCATTCCCCTGGACCCCGTGGACATGCCTTCCCCCACCCCGCGTCCGGCCTTGACCTTCACTTTTGCCACCTACACCGCCTCCAACCTGGGGCTGACCTTTGAATCGGTCGCCGGGTACACGGTGGATGACAGCCAGCCGGATGTCTATGTCCTGACTGAGCCGATTGAGCAGCAAAAGGACAATTACTCCGTGGTGTTCACCTTCTCGCGCAGCTCTGTTGGCAACAACTACACCATTGACACCTTGCGCAATGACCTGCGCACATTCGCGGCGGACCTGGGCAAGGTCAACTACAAGGAATGGCGCGTGTCCGACACCGCCGACCGCACCTTGCTGGGCAAGCCCGGCCGTTATGTCACCTACCGCGGCGTGATGCATGATGACACCATCGTCCGCGGGCGCATCCACATGGCCCTGCTGGACAACAACCGCGTGCTGACCATCCACTACACCGGCCCGGGTGAGTACAACACCGATTACTCCAACACCGTGTTCACCCGCATCCGCAGCACCTTGAAGGCCATCTGATCAATCCATGATGCACAAAAACCGCCAGGCCGGCGGTTTTTTGCGATGTAGGTTAGCTTAAGCCTGTTCAATCTCCATGGACAGCTGCACGCTGTTGTCAGTATTTGGGAAGTTGGCGGGCAGCTCCGGCAGATCCTTCAAAGTGCGCAAGCCAAAGTGGGACAGGAAGTCATCCGTTGTGGCGTACAGGATGGGCCGCCCCAGGGTCTCCTTGCGCCCAACATCGGCAATCAGGCCCTTGTTGCTTAAGGATTGCAAGGAGTAATCGCACTTCACCCCGCGGATGGCTTCCACTTCCTGGCGGGTGATGGGCTGGCGGTAGGCGACAATCACCAGGGTCTCCAACGCTGACTGTGACAGGGATTGGCGCTGGACGGGCTGCAGCACCCGCTCCACATAGGTGGCGTAGTCCGACTTGCTGACCAGCTGCAGCCTGTCATTGAAGCGCTTGAGCATCAGGCCTCTGCTGTCATGTAAGTAGGCCTGCTCCAGTTCATCAACGGCTTCAGTGATGGTTTCTATAGTATGACCCAGGGCGTCCGCCAGGGTTTGCAGCTGGATGTCATCCCCGCAGACAAACAAAATGGATTCGATAATGCCGCACAGGCGTTCATGTTTCAAGGGGCTGCACCTCTTTGTTGTTTCGGTTGAGAACGATTTCCGCCTGGCTGTGGGCCTGGCTCACGCGCAGCTTGCCCAGCTTCAACAGCTCCAGCAGTGCCAAAAACAGCGTGACTACCTCATTGCGGGAGGGGTTTTCACTGAACAAATCCGTAAAACGCAGGCTGCCGCGCTTGGTTTTGCGCAAGATCTCCCCCATGAAGCGGGGAACGGAGTATTCATCCAGGCGAATGACCCGGTTTGGCGCCAGGCCTTCCTTTTCTTTGCCCAAAAACCTGGCCTGCATCTTCATAAAAGCCGCGATCAGGCCTTCCAGCGTCAAGCCTTCCAGTTCAATCTGCGGCGGCGGCAGAGGATACTCATCCGGCAGCTTGGAAAACAAGCGGGAGGCAGCTTCTTCAAAATCCTGCATCTGGGCGGCCAGCTGCTGAAAGCGGGCGTATTCCTCCAGCTGCCAGATCAGGGTGGCTTCCGGGTTTTCATCCGGGTTCTCCGTCTCCTCCGGGCTGGGCGGCAGGATGGACCTGCTCTTGATCAGCAGCAAGGTGGCGGCCATCTGAATAAACTCACTGGCTTCCTCCATGTCCATGGCCTCGCTTTGGCTGACAATCCGGATGTACTGGTCCGTCACCTGGGACACGAAGATGTCCGCGATGTTGATCTTCGCGTTGCCAATCAAATGGAGCAGCAAATCCAGCGGGCCCTGGAACTCCTTGGACTCAAAGATGAAAGCCATCGCTTATGCCGCCTGCAACAAACGCGTCAGCAGGGGCAGGATGGCGCCTTGCACGGCATAGATGCCTTTTGAGACCCAGGAGCCCACGAAGTCGGTGGAGAACAGCAGGATGAGCAGAGCAATGTGCGCAAACTGGAAAAACTTGCCGCCCATGAAAATTTTGCCGCCAAAGAACACGTTGTTGACCACATGGAAGCCATCCAACGGCGGGATGGGCAGGAGGTTGAACAAGCCCATGCCGATGTTGACCAGGGCCAGCTGGAACAAAAAGCGCTGGACATGCAAAAGCCAGGGCGTCTTGAGGATGACCTGCAGCATCTCGTCATTTTGCGGAAAGAGCTGGATGTTGAAGCCATTTTGCTGGAAGTTCAGAAAGAAGTCCAGGCCGTAGTACTGCAGGGCTTCAGGCTTGTACAAGGCGCGGCTGATCAGGATGGATGCAAAAGTCGCCAACAGAAAGAGGATGAAATTGGTGGTCACCCCGGCCAGGGAAACCTTGATGTCATCCAGGCGCGGGTTTTTGAAATTGTTGGGATTCACAGGCACGGGCTTTGCCCAGCCGATGCCCATCAGAAACATGCTGATGGTGCCCACCAGGTTAAGGTGGGCAAGGGGGTTCAAGGTGAGGCGCCCCAGGTCCTTCGCGGTGGTGTCCCCGCTGCGGTAGGCCGCGTATCCGTGGGCCAGCTCATGCAAACTCAGCGCCAGCAGGACTGCCGGCGCGCGGTAGAGCATGAAGTGCAGGAAGCCCCAGGGGTCCTGCTGCAGCCACTGGAGCATCTCAGTCCTCGTTTTGAGGCAGGTCCTTCCCCTGCGCTTTCAAAATTCGTTCATACAAGGCCTGGGCCTTGGCCTTGTCCACAAAGTTCAGCGGGGAGAAACTGCCCTCCAGGGCGACTTCAATCTTTTCTTGAGCGTCCGCGTACTTCCCCTCCGCTTCGTCATACAGCGCCAGGAAATACAGGGTGTCAATCTGCTTGGATTTGATTTCGTGCGCTTTTTCAAAGTAGGGCCGGGCGGCGTCCTTGTCCTGCAGCAAGCGGTAGTAAATCTGCCCTAAGTTGTCCAGGGTGATGCCGTCCTCGTCATCATACTCCAGCGCTTCCAGGTTGTAGTCCAGCGCCTTTTGAGCGTCCCCGGTTTCGATGTACAAAAAGCCCAGGGCCTGGTAGGTCAGGCTGTTGGGGGCTTTTCTGTGGGAGGCTTCCAGCGTGGACACAGCCTTGTCCAGTTCCCCCAGCTTCCACACGGCAATGGCGTAGTTCATCAGCAGCTGCTGGCGTTTTTCATCCGTCAGGTCCGGCGCTTTCTGCGCTTTGACAAGCAATTCACGCACCTTTTGAAAGTTCTCTTCCCCGCCTTCGCGCAGGAGCAGAACGCTATAAGGCAGCATGTAGGAAGCCTGCACCATGCCATCATCATAGAGCTGTTGGTACATCGCGCGGGCTTCTTCCTTGTTGCCTCGCTGGTGTTTGATCAATGCGGAACGGACCTTCAGGTTGTCCAAAAACTTCATGCTTGCTTTGTTACCTTTCTGATTAAGCGCAGGCTTCTGCGTTCCAAATCCAGAATGACCGCTTCGGTTTCCGTGGATTTTGCAATGCGCTCATAACAATATAGCATGCCCTGTCTTGTGATTTCAAGCGCACGCGCCGGATCGCGGTAGCGGTGCTCATAGATTTTGGCAAGGGAAATGAACACCCGCGGGTTGAACTGGCGGTCTGCCTGCAGGGCTTCAAAGGCGGCCACCGCTTCCTCATCCTTTCTTTGTTTTCTATACAGCTCCGCCATCTGCAGCATGGCAAGCTTTGAGACCACCTGGTCAGAGCAGGCCTTGTAACAGGTGATGGCGCGCTCGTACTGGCCATGCTTTTCATAGACCCGCCCGATGCTGAACAGGTCCTCCTGGTGCGCTGCGTTCAGCGGCTGCAGGGACTGCAAACCCATGTTCAGGAACAGCTTGGCGAGCGTAATGATGTCCTGGCGGTTGTGGTCCAAGATGTCCTCCAGCAAGGACTCCTCCCGCGTTTCAAGGTACTTGAAATAACGCACCGGCACCTCCGCCCCCGGCAGGTCCCCCTGGCGCTCAAAGCCCAGCACAAGCTGTTCCAGGCGCGTCAAGGGTGTGCGCCCCAGGCGCAGCTTATAGGTTCTCTTGGCGGCATGCAGCAAGTCCAGGTGGGGCAATTCGGCCAGGTCCCGGTTTGAGCGGTTCATGGTCAGCCTGCTTTGCAACAAGGGCAGGTCAAAGGACTTGCCGTTGTAGGACACCAGGCAGGTGTCCTCTTTGAGTTCTTCTTGAAATTGCTTGAGCAGCTGGTGTTCCTGCGGATAATCCCGCATCAGCGCTTGGGTGACTTTCAGTACATCGCCAACAATCCTGCCCCAGCCAATCAGGAAGGCCACTGTGCCCACACCGCGGGACAGCCCGGTGGTCTCCGTATCAAAAAACAAGAGGTCTTCTTTGTTGAAGCCACGTCTGATTCCGCGGTTGCTTAAGAATGAAAAGACGTCCTCATCAAAAAGACCGGGTGCCAAGTCATTCAAAGGCACCTGGTGTGTCCGCACCAGCAATTCCTGCGGCATTGGCTTGTTGCTGCCGCTGTCCTTGATTGGCTGAATCTGTTTTAACTTGTCATAGAGCGACGCCATCAGTTGCTCCCGGATGGGTGAAGGAGCACTTCTTCCTCATCCGCGTCCACCCAGGGCTCCGCGGTGGGCTTGGGCGTGGGATAGGAATACCAAAGGGCCTGCTCATAGCTTTGCCCGGTGAGATAGGGCGCGGTCGCCTGGCGCAGGGCAGATTCCTGCCCGGCTTCGTCCGCTTTTTGCAAGGCCTGGAGCGCTTCCGGCTGTTTCTCCGCCATCAGGTCAGCAATCAGTCCGGCCAGCAAGACATGGCTGCCCCCGGTCAGCACATACTCCGGCAGCATGCGGGCGTAGGTCACATAGGTTTCAAAGGGGATGTCCAGCTGGTGCATGGCAGTGGCATGGGCGATGCCGACATAACGAAAATGCCAGGGCTCGTCGCTGATGCCGGTCAAATCCCGCCAGGCAGTCTTGTAGCGCAGGATGAAGCCGAAACGGTGGGCGTTCTCCCCCGCCCATTTTCCTTCCTCGGTGTCGCCAAAGGCCTGGCTGAGGTTGAGGTGAGAAGGCGCTTGCAAATCAATGGCGAGGCCCAGCTGGTGTTCGCTGGTGCCCGCCAGCGCGACGCGGCGCTGGGCTCTCTCCCGGCTGCCCACTTCCTGCACCTTGGTATTAAATAAAATCTGCTGGATGCCGTAGCTGCGATAACCGGAAACGGCATACAAAACATGCCCCTCTTCCATCAAAGCAGCTTCAAACAAGGCTTCCAGCGCCTGTGCCGCCTCCCTGGTCATAAGGATTTGTTCCTGCAGGCTTTCCTTGCGTGTGGCGACGCGCGGCAGGACCAGGTCTTGGGGAATATACGTCTTGCTGATGCGGTGCTCGCGGTTCACCAACACCAGGTGCCGGCCCAGGTCCAGGATGGAGGTCTTTACCGCTTCAGGCGGCGGTGTGGGGCTGGGGACTGGCGGGCTTGAATGCGAAAATGCCGGCACCGCGAAAAGCAGCGCCAGCAAGGTAAGCAACAAACAGCACTTCTTCATCAGGTTCAAGGCATCGTGCCAAAGAAGGACACTTCCCCGTCCCCTTCCTCATCCGTATGCCCGGTCTCCACAACCGGCGGCGGCGCGTTCAGTCGCGCCACCAGCTGCAGGAAATTGCCGCCTTCTTGTTCATACGCCGCGATAGCCTGCGTGTACTCATCCGTGAATTCTTCCAGCGACAGACGGTTTTCCATCATGTAGCGGGCAACATCAACGCCCACATACCGCAGGTGCCAGGGTTCGTAGATGATCTTGGTGATCTCCTGTTTTTCGGGCAGGTAGCGAATGATGAAGCCAAAATCCGCGCAGTTCGCCTCCATCCACCTGGCTTCCGCCGTCTCCCCAAAGGCCGAGGTCATCCCCTCACGCCTGGACCATTCGCGGTTGAGCACATCAACACCCAAACCGGTCTGGTGGTCTGAGGTGCCGGGTTTGGCGACGACGCCGTCGTCCTTGCCGTATTTATCCAAGCGGTTGTAATACATGGTGGCCTGGGTTGAGTAGCTGCGATAGGAGCTTTTCACATACAATTCATGCCCGGCATCCTGCGCGGCCTTGAACAGGTCCGTCAGCGCGATGGCCGCTTCCTTGCGCAACTCATGCGGCCCGCTGACAGCGCGCAGGGATACAGGCACCAGGTTGTTGGGCACAAAATCAGCCCCCAGCACAGCGCTCTGGCTGACCAGGCTCAGGTTGCCGTTCTTGTTTTCCAGCAGGTTGGCTTCAAGGGGATAAACCCACTCCGCCTCCTGGGAAAAAGCAGCGGGAACCAGGTTGAATACCAGCATCACCAGCAAGCACGCGGCCGTAATCCGTTTTGTCCTGTCAGTTGTTCGCACGGGCAAGCACCTCTTGAAGGAGTGGGTTTGCTAAGGATTGGATGTAGGTTTCCAGCGGTTCATTTCTGTTGACGATGGCTCTTGCGTGGTCAACGCCCACAAAGCGCAAGTGCCAGGGCTCATCCGCGTAGCCGGTAATCTCCGTCCATTCTGCCTTATAACGGACGATGAAACCAAATTCATGCGCGTTGGCCGCCACCCATTGGCCTTCCGGGCTGCGCCCGAAGGAGGCGTTGAGGTTGGTGGAAGCCTTGCGCCCGATGTCGATGGCCAGCCCCAACTGGTGCTCACTCGTCCCCGCAGGGGCGACCAGGAGCTGCGCGCGTTGTTTGCTGCCTGTGGCGCTGACCTTGCGCTGGTAGATGGCCCGCTGGGTCTGATAACTCCTGAAGCCTGAGATGGCCACCAGGGTATGCCCCTCGACCTTCGCGGCGTTAAACAGGCTTTCCAGGGCGCTGGCGGCTTCCGGGCGAAGCAGGACCTCGCTGCTGGTGCGTTTCACATTCGGCATCACCAGGTCATCCGGGCGATAGTCCTGTGTCAGCTGATAGGTACGGTTGACCAGGTAGAGGGTGCCGCCCAGGTTGGTCTGGTCCACCAGCGTATGCACGCCGCCCTGGCCCAGGGAGGCGGCCAGCATCAGCAAGGCCAGCAGTTGTTTGATCATGTCGACTTCTTTTCAAACAGGGACGGATACTGCGCGCGGATTTTCTGCGCGGCAGCCAGCGGCGCGCGGTAGGTGACGCGCGTGCCCTGGTCCTCATGGTTTTCCTGGATGATCCGGCCCTGGCCGCGGATTTCATTGAGGATGTGGTAGGACTCAAAAGGAATCAGCACTTCCTCCACGCGCTCCCGCTTGCGCAGAATCTCTGTGATAGCGCTTAGCAGGTCCTCCATGCCATAGCCGGTCTTCGCGGACACCCGCAGCGTGCCCGGGGGCAGTTTGCTGTACTCGGGCAGTGCGATGTCCCACTTGTTGTACACCTCTATGCGCGGCTGCTCGGACGCGCCTAGGCTGGACAGCACCTCTTCCACCGCTTTTCGCTGCTCCAAGGCAAAGGGGCTGGAGGCGTCTGACACAATCACCAGCACGTCCGCGCCCATGGCTTCGTCCAGGGTGGAGCGGAAGGCCTCCACCAAATCGGTGGGCAGCTTGCTGATGAAGCCGACGGAGTCCGTCAAAAGGAACTCGTCCCCCTCCCTGGTGGCGATTTTGCGGGAGACCGTGTCCAGGGTGGCGAACAGCTGGTCCTTCACCAGGACATCCGCGCCGGAGATGGCGTTGAGCAGGGTGGACTTGCCGGTGTTGGTGTAGCCGACCAAGGCGACGTTGGGCACATCGGAGCTGATGCGGTTTTTGCGGCGTATGCCGCGCTGGCGCTCCAGCTCTTTTAATTCCCCGCGCAAAAACTGGATGCGGTTGCGGATGACGCGCCGGTCCATCTCCAGCTTGCTTTCGCCGGGGCCGCGGGTGCCGATGCCGCCGCCAAGGCGCGACAGGGAAGCGCGCGCCCCAATCAAATGGCTGGCGCGGTAGTTCAGCTGCGCCAGGCTGACTTGCAGCTTGCCCTCGCTGGTGACAGCGCGCTGGGCGAAGATGTCCAGAATCAAAGTGGTGCGGTCAATGACAGGCAGGCCCAGGAGGTCTTCCAGGCGGCTGTTCTGGATGCCGGTCAATTCATCATCCACAATCACCAGGGTGGCTTCCCTTGCCTGGGCCTCCAGGGAGACTTCGCTTGCTTTGCCGGAGCCGATGTAGGTGGAGCTGTCCGGCTTGGTTTTCATCTGCAAGGCAGAGCCCACCACCACGGCGCCCGCGCTTTCCGCCAGCGCGGCCAGTTCATTCAAGGAAGTCTGGCTGTCCGTGCTGACCAGAAAGGCGCGCTCGATGTCGTCCGCGGTCACGCTCATGCCGGTGGTGACCAGCTGGTCATTGGCGGCGATGGCGGTCATCAGCTGGGGATGGTCCAGCAGGCTGACATTTAACATGGTGATGTTGCCCGCCTTTAAAACCCCGCTTTCGTCCGGTGACAGCAGGGCCAGGCTGGCGCCTGTGAGGCTGCCTTCAGCGGAGACCCCCAAGGCGCAGATCGCGTCCAGGCGCAGGCTGGTGAGGGCCGCGATGTCTACCTCAGACAGCATAGGGTCGCCATTGGGGTGGGTGTGGATGCAGCGTACGCGGCTCAATCGCTGCTCGCTACGCCGCTGCCCCAGGTCCTGCAGGCTGACGCGGTCCGCCTGGCCGACGGAAACATCCAGCACCTGGCCATTGCGGGCCAGGTAAACTGAAATCTCACGCCGGACCAAGGCGGTCAACCTGGCCAGCTCAGCGGCCAGGTCCTGCGGCAAAAATTCGTCCGAGGCGACCTCAGCCTCATACAGGGCAAGCAGCTCCTGCTTGACGCTGTCGCGGATGCCGCTGAGGTTGCCGTTTAATTCATTCATGATCGTAGGTTTTACTCCTGGTTCCTGTTCTTCTGATAGTCTTCAATGGCGGCGTGGATGGCTTCCTCCGCCAGCACCGAGCAGTGCATCTTGGCAGGCGGCAGGCCGTCCAGCGCCTCGGTGACCGCTTTGTTGCTCAGTTTGAGCGCTTCTTCCAAGGTCTTGCCGCGCACCATTTCCGTTGCCATGGAGCTGGTCGCGATGGCGGCGCCGCAGCCGAAGGTGCGGAAGCGCACATCGGTGATGATGTCGTTTTCCACCTTGATGTACATCTTCATGATGTCGCCGCACTTGGCGTTGCCGACCTGGCCGATTCCGTTGGCGTCTTTCAGCGTGCCCACGTTGCGCGGGTTGTTGAAATGGTCCATCACTTTATCACTATACATGGTTTTACTCCTTATTCATAGAGGGGCGACATGGCCCTGAGGGTCTTGACGATGCCGGGCAGAACGGCTTTGACCTGGTCAATTTCTTCCTGCGTGCTGTCTTCTGACAGGGTCAGCCGCAGACTGCCGTGCGCGGTTTCGTGGTCCAGGCCAATGGCCAGGAGCACATGGGAAGGGTCCAGGGAGCCGGAGGTGCAGGCGGAGCCGGATGAGGCCGCAACGCCTGCCAGGTCCAGGCGCAGCAGGAGGGCTTCGCCTTCAATGTAGCGCACGGAGATGTTCAGGTTGTTGGGCAAGCGCTGCTGCGGATGGCCGTTGAGGCGGGTTTCTGGAATGGTGTCCAGGATGCCTTTCATCAGGTCATTTCGCAGCGCTTCGATCTTCCCGGTTTTCTCAGTAAGGTTTTTATAGGCCAGTTCTATGGCAGTCCCCAGACCGACAATCCCCGGAATGTTCTCCGTGCCCGCGCGGCGCAGGCGCTCCTGCGCGCCGCCTTGCAGCAGGGACTCAATGCGCACGCCTTTTTTGATGTACAAGGCGCCAACGCCCTTGGGGCCGTGGAACTTGTGCGCGGACAGGGACAGCAGGTCCACATTCCAGTCCTTCACATCCACAGGCATTGTGCCGACCGCCTGCACGGCGTCGGTGTGGAAGAGCACTTTGCGCTCCCTGGCGATTTCGCCGATTTCCTTGATTGGCTGCAGGGTGCCGATTTCGTTGTTGGCTGCCATGATGGTGATGAGGGTGGTGTCCTCGCGAATGGCTTTCCTGACATCCTCGGGATTGACGCGTCCGTATTCATCGACCTTCAGCAAAGTGACGGTAAAACCTTGCTTTTCCAGCGCTTCCAGCGTATGCAAGACGGCATGGTGCTCAATGGTGGTGGAGATGAGGTGCCTGCCTTTTTTAATGTTCGCGTAGGCGGCGCCCTTGATAGCCCAGTTGTCGCTCTCCGTGCCGCTGGAGGTGAAAAACACTTCAGCGGGCGCGCAGTTGAGGGCTGCGGCCACCTGGCGGCGGGCTTCCTCCATCGCCTTGCGGGCCTCCCGCCCGGTAGCATAGATGCTGGACGCGTTGCCGAAGCATTCAGTGAAATAGGGCAGCATGGCTTCCACGACCTGGGGATGGACCTTGGTGGTCGCGGCATTATCGAGGTAGATTTGGTTCAAGCGGTTCCTCCATCGTCCGGGACCAGCCCGGAGTTGTTGATGATGTCCTGAAGGGACACACGGGCCATCAAGGCGTCGATTTCATCCGTGACACTGTGAAAGACACGGTGCAGCCTGCAGGTGTCCACCTGTTCACACGAGCCTTGCGTGTTGACGCAGTGCGCCAGGGTGGTTGGTCCTTCCATGGCATGGACAATCTGGTGCAGGCTGATGTCCTTGGCAGGCTTCGCCAGCAGGTAGCCGCCTTGCTTGCCGCGGACTGACTGGACAAGGCCTTCCCGGCGCAATTGACCCAGCAACTGCTCCAAAAAGTCGCCAGGCAGTTTTTCCTGGGCAATCCGGCCCAGGGGCTGTGGGCCTTCCATGGTGTTTTCAGCCAAAAAAAGCAGCGCCTGCAAGGCGTACCGGCTTTTGCGTGACAGCTTCAATGCTCCCTCCATGAATCCCGATGGTTTTCATCGGGAATGGAAAGAGAATACCACTGCATATCCAGGGATGTCAATGCAATCCAACCTGGTCGAGCTTGTGGCTGTACCTGTCTCTGGCAAGGCTTGACAGGAGGTTGTATGTCGCTTTGTTTACGGGATTGTTCTCAAGATCCATCAAGCAGGCGCTGGTCTCTTCAATCAATTTCATGTCGTTGACGCCAAAGTCATTCAGCATCCTGCCGTGCTGGCGGGTGCCCAGGAACTCCCCCGGCCCGCGCAGCTCCAGGTCCTTCTGGGCGATTTCAAAGCCATCATTGGTCTTGGCCAGGGTGGACAGGCGCTCGTTGGCCTCCCCCAGTAAAAAACACCAGCTCTCCTTCTGCCCGCGGCCCACCCGGCCGCGCAGCTGGTGCAGTTGGGCCAGGCCAAAATTCTCGGCGTCCTCAATCACCATGGTGGTGGCGTTGGGAACGTCCATGCCCACTTCAATCACCGTGGTGGACACCAGCACCTTGGCAGTGCCGGCGTAAAACTCACCAAGCGCCTGTTCTTTTTCCGCTTCTGTCTGGCTGCCATAGGTCAGCGCCATGCCAATGCCCTTGAGCGGCCCCTTGGACAGTTGGTGGAACAGCGCGACAGCGGACTGCTTCTCCTGGTCCGCTTCCTCATCATCCTCAATCAGGGGACAGACCAGGTAGCTCTGTTCCCCTTCCAGGGCTTTCGTTCTGATGTACTGGTAGAGGTCGTCCCGCTTGCCCTGGGGCACAATCCGGGTCTTCACCGGGGTGCGGCCCGGGGGCAGCTCGTCCATGATGCTGACTTGCAGGTCACCGTACAGCACCAGCGCCAGGGACCGCGGGATGGGTGTTGCGGACAGTGCCAGGATGTGCGGCACCAGGTGATCGGCCCGGTCCGCCAGGGTCTGGCGCTGCCTGACCCCAAAGCGGTGCTGTTCATCAGTGATGGCCAGCCCCAGTCTGTGGTAGCGGACATCCTTGCTGATCAGGGCATGGGTGCCAATCACCAACTGCCAGCTGCCGTCCGCGATGCCTTCCAGCGCTTCCCTTCTCTGGGCTGCTTTCATGCTGCCTGTGAGCAAACCGCAAGTGATGCCAAAGGGCGACAGCATTTTCTGCGCGTTCTCATGGTGCTGCCTCGCCAGCAGCTCTGTCGGCGCCATCAAGGCGCACTGGTAGCCATTGCTGATGGCGCAGACCGCCGCCCCAAAGGCCACCGCGGTCTTCCCGCTGCCGACATCGCCCTGGACCAGGCGGCGCAGGGCCTGCCCGGTGCCCATGTCCTGGGCGATTTGCGACAGCGTGTTTCGTTGCGCGCCGGTAGGCGCAAAAGGCAGCTTGGTCCAGAAATCCTCTGCTGTTGCCTTTGCGTTGACCAGTTTCGGCCCAGCCTGCCCCTGCGGGCCGGCCTGTCGGATGGCCAGTTGATACAGCAAGAGGTTTTCAAATCCCAGCCTGCGTCTGGCCTGTGCCAGGTCCTCCATGTTTCGCGGCTGGTGGGAGGACTGCCAGGCTTGATAGCGGCTGATGAGCCTGTGTTCCCGCAGGAAGGAATCCGGCAGGCTTTCTTTGGTTGATATAGCGACCTTGTCCAGGGCTTGCAAAACGAAGCTGGAAAACACCTTGCCGGGCAAGCCGGGCAATGGCGCATATTGCGGGATGATGCCCTTGTCATGGATGATTTGGGGGTTGAGGAGGTTGAGCGCGTTCTGGCGGCGCTGCGCAAGCCCATACAGGGTAATTCTCTGCCCTTTTAGCAGCTGCTTGGCCATCCAGGGCTGGTTGAACCAGGTCAGGCTGATGCTGTCGCTTGCGTCCATAACCCTTGCGCGCACCATGGACCGTCCGCCAAAGTAGGACAGCGTCGGCGCGGCCTGAACAATCCCCTCCACGCAAGCCTCCCCCACGGTCACCCGGGCAATGGGCGTGGGTTCCTGGGCAAACAGGTAGCCCTTTGGCAGGTGGTTGAGCAAATCCTCCAGGGTGGTGATACCGGCCTGGAGCAAGGCTTCTCTTCGTTTGGGGCCAAGGCCTTTCAAGGTCTGCAAATCATTCATCTTCTACTGAAAAAAGCTGCCACAAGACAGCTTTTGTGCGGTTTGCAATCAAATGTTTCACTCAACAGAGAGCAGGTAGAAGTACAGCTGCTGACCGCCGCGGTGAACCTCCACATCGCAATCCGGGTAGAGCTCCTCCAGCTGGTCGCGCAGCGCCTGCGCGTCCTTTTCATCGGTCTTGTCGCCGTAGTACACCGTAATCAGGCCGTCGTCCTCGCTGACAATCTCCTTCATCAGCAAGACAGCCGCTTCCTCCGCGGTATCGCAGTTGACGGTGACCTGGCCGTTGTTGAGGCCAATAATGCTGCCTTCCTTGATTTTCAGGTCATCCAGGTTGGTATCGCGCACAGCGTAAGTGATCATGCCGGTGCGCACCTTCTGGGCGGCTTCATCCATGCGCTTGGCGTTTTCCTCCGGGCTTTCCTCCGGCTGGAAGGCTACGACTGCGGCGATGCCCATGGCCACATTCTTGGTGGGCAGGACGATGACCTTGCCCTCAGTCATCTCGGCCACCTGCTGTGCGGCCAGGGTGATGTTGCCGTTGTTGGGCAGGATGAAGATGCACTTGGCGTTAACGCTGTCCACGGCCTTTTTCAGGTCGTCGATGCTGGGGTTCATGGTCTGCCCGCCCCTGACGATGGCATCCACGCCCAGGTCCTTGAAGATGTCATCAAAGCCATCGCCCTGGGAGACGGCTACGATGCCGTAGTCCTTCAGGTCTTTGGGCTTCTGGGCGTCCAAATCGCGGCGCTGCTGGACCATGTTGTCAATTTTAAGGCCATTGAGCTCACCCAGCATCAGGGCGTACTGAAGCGCCTTGCCCGGGTCATTGGTGTGCAGGTGAACCTTGATCAGGTCACTGTCAGATACCACCACCATGCTGTCGCCAATGCGGCTGAGCTTGCGGCGAAGGGAAGCCACATCCGCGTCCGTGGTGCCGGGTTTTAACTGCTGAATAAAAAACTCGGTG
>LSQX01066268.1_pt1 | contig 48198 bp, 35 predicted proteins | sample 654561 | NCBI WGS metagenome assembly LSQX01 (sample SAMN04489861, study PRJNA283612) | anaerobic digester metagenome | isolation source: 4 biogas reactors fed with cattle manure at either 37C or 55C with and... | place: Denmark: Kongens Lyngby | collected 2014
CTCAGCTACAGTTCGTTATCGAAGTTTCTTAAATAACGATAATGGCATATTGTTTAATAAAACATATTCCGAAGATAACACTTTGTTAAGACAATTTAACAGGGGCTCAGAATCGGAACGTACAATGAAATCTTTCAATTACAATCTCTCGTACCGTTTGACCACCAAACGTCAGGGCGAAGAACTCACCGCTGATCTGATAATAAATAACAATGCGATGCGTCGGATTGAAGAAATAAATCAGGAAGATGTAATTTCTTCACTCTTTGCCGTCAGGCAGCAGTCGCGATCACGAAATACCAATAAGGAAGGCACTTTCCGTTTAAATTATGTCAGACCCATTGATGAAAACTCCAGGTTTGAAGGTGGTTTGTCAAGTAATATAAAGTTCCTGAACATGCGCTACAATTACGATTGGTGGAACTCTGATAACATGAACTGGATACAGGACGATAATCTTTCAAATTATTTTGAAATGGATGAAAACATTCATGCCATTTACGGGATCTATGCGGGAATGAGAGGCAAATTCAAGTATCAGGCAGGTTTGCGTGGCGAAGCATCGGTTACCAACGGCAAGCAGATTCTTAGCAATGAAACTTTCCGTAACGATTATGTAACAGCTTATCCCAGTGTACATCTGGTTTATAATTTTGCCAATAATCAGGATATCCAACTCAGCTACAGCAGGCGTGTAAGTCGTCCAAGACACTGGTCCCTGAATCCTTATAAAGATTTTTCCGACTCATTAAATATAAGGACCGGAAATCCTGAGCTTACTCCTGAGTTTACCGGTTCATGGGATATTTCGTATGTACTTTCAAAAAATCGTAACAGTTTTACAAGTTCAGTGTTTTACCGCAGAACTACGGATATGATACAGCGTGTAAGCCGTTTATATGGTGATGGAATAACATGGAATACATGGGATAACATCACCGATGGCAGATCAATTGGTATTGAACTAATCGGAGCGTACGAAGTAAACAAATCAATAAGGTTGAATGCCAATTTCTCATATTTCAATCAGGTGATCAATGCTTATGAAAGTTCTGACTATAAAATTGAAAGGTCAGAGGATTATACATGGAATACCAGGTTGAATGCTCAGTTTACTATTTTAAAGAATTCCACACTTCAGGTTTCCGGAAATTATTCTGCACCAACTATAATGGCTCAGGGTAAGATGAAAGAAATGTATTCAGCCGATATAGCGTGGAGGACAGATTTTCTGGATCGCAAGGCAACATTCAGTCTCAGATTGAGCGATGTTTTTAACACCCGAAAATTTAGTGCCGAAACATATGGAATTGGATTCAACACTGTAAGCGAACGAAAAATGCAATCCAGAATGTTGTGGATAGGCCTGTCGTACCGCTGGAATAATTATCAGCGACAGCGCGAGCGTAACAACAACAACGGCATGGATGATGATATGGAAATGCAGCAGGGATTTTAATAATTTGAATCCCTGAAAATCACATCATTCTGCATCATATAGCAAATATTTTTTCCTGATTTTCCTAAAATTCTCAAGCTCCGTTTGCCAGCTTGACTTGATCTCTTCTTCTGTCAGTCCGGCTTCTATTTGCTTTCTTAAAGTGGAATTGCCTGCCAGGTTATTGAAATAGTTGTTAAAAAACTCTTTTTTACCATTAAAATACTTCCATGCCTGAATAAGTGGCTGAAGATATATCTGTTTATTCAGTAATATACTGTCAGCCAGGTTGCTATAATCAAAACCAAAGCATTGCTGATCTTTAAAAGGAGGATTAACTGAAGCTCCGGGTTTACTAACAGGTGTAAAAGTAATATCTCCGGTTTTGTAATCAGGATGACCTATGAGCCTGAATGCCATTTCAGTACCTCTTCCTACGCTCATAATGGTTCCCTCAAAATAACATAATGAGGGATAAAGATATACCGAAGTCATATCAGCCAGATTTGGAGAAGGTTTTACAGGCAAATCATACAAAGCGTGATGTGTATAATTCAGTACAGGAATCACCAGCAATTCACATTTTACATTATTAGTCAGCCAGCCTTCCTCATTTACCATTTTTGCATACTCGCCGGCTGTCATCCCATGAACCACCGGAACAGGATGCATCCCGACAAAAGAACTATAACCCGGCTCCAGCACAGGACCATCAGTATAAAAACCATTAGGGTTCGGACGATCAAAAACAATAAAAGGTATGAAGTTCTCAGCGCAGGCTTCCATAACCAGGGTCATTGTGCTCAGATAGGTATAAAACCTCACTCCCACATCCTGAATATCAAACACCACCAGCTCAACATCTTTCAAATCTTCAAGTGTAGGCTTTTTTTTCTTGCCATATAACGACACTACTTCAACACCTGTTCTTTGATCATAACCACCTGAAATATAAGAACCGGCGTCAGCATCGCCCCTGAAACCATGCTCAGGAGAAAATATTTTAACAATATTTATTTTAAGAGCTATCAAACTATCCAGTAAATGAACATCGCCAATCAGCGAAGTATGATTTACCACAAGTGCAATGCTTTTACCCCTCAGCAGTGGCAGGTAAGATCCTGTACGTTCAGCTCCGGTCTTCAGCATACTGTCGTAACTGCCTTCGTAATGCAATGCTATACGTCCATTCATCAACAGCACAGCAAGAATGAGCATAAAATTTCGCTTCATAACAATATTCGATATGTTAATCGGGTATTTAAATTTATGTAGGTTTGCAAAATAACAAAAACTCTGCCTTGAATCCCGAATTTTTCATAGCACGACGATTAATTAAAAGAAATACAGGCAATTTTTCTGATCCAATTATCAGAATTGCCATTATTGCAGTAGCTCTTGGTTTAATTGTTATGATCCTTGCAATAGCAATTATCATAGGTTTCAAACATGAAATAAGTAGTAAGGTCATTGGTTTCGGGGGGCATATTCAGGTCAGTAATTTTGATAACAACTATTCGTATGAAGTGATACCCATTGAGCAGGATCCGGCTTTGTTAAGGCAGCTCAAAGATATTCCCGGTGTGAAACATGTACAGAGTTTCGGTAATAAGCCGGGGATTATCAAAACAGAAAATGATATTCAGGGTGTGGTGCTGAAAGGTATTGGAAGAGATTTTGACTGGGATTTTTTCAAAGAGAAAATGATAAACGGTTCTATCCTTCAACTATCTGATACTGCTATTTCAAACGATATTTTAATTTCAAAAAAGCTTGCAAGCCTGCTTAAACTCGAAACCGGCAATGATGTACGCATGTATTTCATTATTGATGATCTTATCCGTGCGCGACGATTCACTATTAAAGGAATTTATGAAACAGGACTTGAAGATTTTGACAAAATGTTTGTATTATGTGATATCGGTCAGATCCAAAAACTAAACTCATGGGAATCAAATCAGGTTGCAGGATTTGAAATTCTGGTAAACGACCTTAAAAATCTTGATCAGGTTGCTAATGAGGTTTATACATTTATTCCTTACGACACCAATGCACGAACCATAAAGGAGATTTATCCTCAGATATTTGACTGGCTCAAATTACAGGATATGAATGTAATAATAATATTAACACTTATGATCCTGGTAGCCATTATTACAATGATATCAGCATTACTCATACTGATTCTTGAAAGAACCAATACTATTGGCTTGCTGAAAGCGCTTGGTTGTAAAACCTGGAATATTCGAAAAATATTCCTGATTATAGCCTCCAATATTGCTTTAAAAGGCATTTTCTGGGGAAACCTTATCGGGCTTTCGCTGGTATTTGTCCAGAAATATTCCGGCATAATAAAACTTTCACAAGAGTCATATTATGTATCAGTTGTGCCTATCCAGATAAATTTCTTTCATCTTCTTGTTCTGAATCTTGCTACTTTGTTAATTACCATAATGGCACTTGTAATACCATCAGTCATTATTTCTGCTATTTCGCCGGTTAAAGCCATACGATACGAATAGTGTTCGGAAGATATATTTACGATAACCATATTGGTTTTTCAAACATCTATACGCTCACATTACTTTTCTGAACATATTTCAATTCTTTGCGTGCCAATAGGGATAATTTTAAACAATTAGCTTAATAGCTTTACATACAATCATATTCAACTGATTATTACTGTATAATCCGCATCATTTTATTTAATACTTAAACATAAGCCGGTAAGCGCAAAAATAATATTTCGCTTAATTCGTTTTAATTCATTAAATAGTTTTAATTTAGCCTACTCAATTTCTCATTATACACAACTCTAAAAAAATCTATATTATGGTAAATTTTGAATGGGGAAAATTACCCTTTGCTTATCAAAAAACCGATTACAACGTTCGGGCTTATTATCGCAATGGCGAATGGGGGCAGCTTGAAATCTCGTCCTCTGAGTATATCAGTATTCACATGGCAGCCACCGCTTTACACTATGGTCAGGAAGCTTTTGAAGGCATGAAGGCATACAAAGGGCTTGATGGTCGCATTCGTTTATTCCGCTGGGATGAAAATGCAAAGCGTATGCAAAGTTCTGCCTATGGTATTATGATGAAAGAACCACCTATTGAACTGTTCAAAGAAGCAATTTTCAAGGTTGTTCAACTCAACAAGAAATATGTTCCACCTCACGGAACAGGTGCATCACTTTATATCAGACCCCTGCTTTTTGGCTCTGGTGCTAAAGTAGGTGTACAACCTGCTGACGAATATTTGTTCATGGTATTTGTAACACCCGTAGGTCCTTATTTCAAAGAAGGCTTTAATCCTGTAAACATTCAGATTGTGAGAGATTACGACCGTACAGCACCTAAAGGGACCGGACAATACAAAGTGGGCGGCAATTACGCTGCCAGTTTGCGTGCCGGCGTACGTGCTTCTGCTGAAGGTTTTGCATCAGTATTATTTATTGACTCAAAAGAAAATAAATATATTGATGAAGCCGGACCGGCAAATTTCTTTGGAATTAAAGACAATAAATACATAACACCATTGTCTGAAACCATTTTGCCCTCCATAACTAATAAGAGTCTCATGGAATTAGCTACTGATATGGGCCTTGAAGTAGAACGCAGACCTGTTGCTGTTGAAGAACTGGCTACTTTTGATGAAGTAGGTGCCTGTGGAACTGCAGCAGTTATTTCTCCAATAGGAAAAATAGTTGACAGGGAAACCGGAACAACTTATAGCTACTGCAAAGATGGCAAAGCCGGCCCAATTTCGACCAAACTATATAAACGACTGACAGGCATCCAGTTTGGTGATGAAGAAGATAAATTCGGCTGGATTAGTTTTGTTGATTAATGTTTTAACAATCTGAAATAATCACAAGCTCTGATATGAAGATAAAAACCCGGTAGCATCAAATGTCTGCCGGGTATTTTTTTAAAAAAAGGCATCCGGATGTGAAACAAAACACTGAGTTGCAAAATAATACCGGTTGGATAATTATAACGAGTAATAAGCGTTTGTAAATATCAAAATATTACAACTATGGAAAAGAGCGAATTCAGAGTAAAGGGGGAAGAACTTCTCCAGACAATCAAAAAAATAATTCATGAAGGTAATGTAAGCCGCATCATAATTAAAGATGATAACGGACGGGTTTTCATAGAAATACCTGTTACTGTGGGTGTTGTAGGAGTGCTTGTTGCTCCGGTACTGGCAGCATTAGGTGCATTGGCGGCATTGGTAGCCAATTTCACTATTGAAGTCATTAGAAAATCTGATACCATCTAGGACAAAACCCTGCTTTTTACAGCAAACATTACTTTTTTCGAATCAGCATTATTCCATCCCTGAATGGCAATATGATATTTTCCACACGTTCATCCTGACTTATATAATCGTTGAATTTTCTTATTGCTGCAGTGTCTTTATCATTTTTTACTTTTGGATTAGAAACCTTTCCATACCACAACACATTGTCAGCAAGAATAAATCCACCTTTTCTAAGCTTTTGAAGACTAAGCTCATAAAAATCAATATATAATTCCTTGGCAGCATCAATGTATACCAGATCGAAAATAATATCAAAACCGGGAATTATATTCCGGGCATCTCCAAAATGCTGAACAATTCTGTCAGAAAAGCCAGACAATAGAAAATATCTGCCAGCAATTTCATCAAGTTCTCTGTTCAATTCAACAGTATGTAACTTACCATTTTCCAATAATCCATACGATAAACATATTGCTGAATAACCGGTAAAAGTGCCTATTTCAAGTATATATTGGGGACGTATCATATGGCTTACCATTCGCAGCAGATTGCCCTGCTCCTGCCCAGCAATCATCTGAGGAGCATACACCTTAAGCCAGGTTTCTCTGTAAAGCTGTTGTAAGATTTCGGGTTCAGGCATACTGTGCCTGCTTATATATTCATCGTCAAATTTGTTACCCATTATTGATTTTATCAGTAAAAAGCAAAACTATCAGTGCCGTTTTTAATTATTAAACCATCATTGTTTTTATCAGAACCGTATGGACTATTCAATTGTACCTTTAAGTTTTTTAGGATAATCATCATTATAAAATATCCAGAATAAAGGCATATAGCCACGCAAAATTCCTGATTCGTCGAAGTTTTCGGCAACAGGCGCAATGCCGAGAATATTTTTATCAATTTTCATTTCCTTTCTGGTCAACGTCCACTCCTCAAGAAATCTGATTTTGGTGATGTCATGAATGCTTAAATTCTTAAGGATCAAAGTATCATAATACTCATACGGTTCCACACCCCTTTGCATCCTAACTGTTTCGTACCGCGCACCAATATTCTTTACCTGTTCCGCTGTATTCAACGATAATGAAAAAGGGTCATAAGTTTGAACCTTACCCTGTAATGCAGCTTCAATCAAATCCTTAATCAGATTTTCACGTGTCAACCCCTCAATATTTTGAACCCACCAATCCATATCAACATCCGGACTTTTTATAAGAACGTCATACTGAATACGTTGGGTGATAAACTCGGTTTTCCGATCTTCACACGAAGCAAGTGAAAACATTATTGCTGTAATTATCAAAAAAAGGATCGTTATTCTCATTGTTTTACAGTGTTGATCTTTATTAAAACATTATCTTAGCTAAAAATATCATTAAATAGTGCAAATATTAACAAACTCACAGAAGCAAATGAATATCTTTACGTTCAACATGATTAATCATGGTAAAGCCCACCGCCTTAGACATTCTGAACTTTCTGTTTTTTTAATTCTATGTTAAAATCAGCTTTACAAAATTAGAAAAATACTTTTATTAACTTAATTGATAAGGATTGTAAATAACTTTAAATAATAAAACGTGGTTTTTTTTTCTATTTTTGCAGTGTTATGCCATGTTCTATGGGAGTGACAAGGCGAAGCTGTAACCGGCACAAGCTGAAGTAAAAGCAGTAATAATTGTAGAAGATGGACTTTACTTGTCCTCATTTTCAGACTATAGACATAATCAACCGACAAAAAAGCCAATTTGTTTACGTTTGAAGGTATTCTGGTAATAGCGGTAATTTTTTTCATAATCCTGTCTCTTTACTTTAACTGGATTGGACCAGGATTTACTTTTTCAATAGGAATTACCGTTTTAGGAGTTTTCAGAGTTCTCACTCCTTCTGAAATACTTGCTGGTTTTGCTAATGAACAGATTGCAATAGTGGTTTTTTTAATCCTTATTGCCGATATTATACGAAAAACCGGAGTACTTGACGGAATATTTCTTAAAACTATAGCAAATACAAAGTCTTATAAAAAATTCAAGTTTCGTCTTCTTGTCATGGTTACAGGGTTTTCAACCATTCTGAATAACACCCCTGTAGTTGCCATAATGCTGCCATACGTCAGGGCATGGTCAAAAAAGAACGGAGTAGCCCCTTCAAAACTGCTTATTCCCCTGTCGTATGCTGCAATTCTTGGAGGTTGTGTAACATTAATCGGCACCTCTACAAATCTTCTGGTGGCTGGTATGGTTAACGATCAAAAAATAGCTGCTAATATTGAGCCACTAAATATTTTTGATTTCACCTTTGTAGGCGGTATTATGGCCGTACTTGGCATTGCATATATGATACTATTTGGCGAAAAATTATTACCCGACAGAAAGGATAATATCCGCAGCTTTGAGCTTCAGAGCCGTGAATACATTGCTGAAGTAAGGATAGCAAATGGTGCTGAATATCATAGAAAAACAGTTGAAGAAGCAGGTTTGCGAAATTTAAAAGGATTATTTCTGGTAGAGATCATTAGAAACGATCGTACAATAAAACCAGTAAGCGCATCAACAATATTACGCGAAAACGACATACTGCTTTTTGCCGGAGAGACTGAATCAATCACTGAAATGGTGGAATCACACAGCGGATTGCAATTGGCACAAATAGGCATGTACACTAAAAAATCGCAAACTGCAATAATCGAAGCTGTTATATCCTATAACTCAACTTTGGTATCAAAAACTGCTAAATCCATTAATTTCAGAAGCCGCTACGATGCTGCTATTATTGCTATTCATAGAAATGGCGAAAGAGTGTCGGGCAAACTTGGTGAAGTAAAACTTTCGGCCGGAGATGTGTTATTACTCCTGACTGGTGAAGATTTTGTTCCACTTACAAAAGACACTCAGGACTTCTACGTGATCAGCCGCCTTCAGGAATATAAAAAGCAAAAACTTTATAAACAGGTAATTCTCATTGGTGGCATTATTGCTGCTATTATATTATCAGCATTGGGTTTCGTAAAACTTTTCACAGTTCTGCTTCTATTACTACTTTTGGTACTGGGACTTAAGATGGTTTCGCCAAAAGACGCAGCAAAGAGCATTGATTTCAACCTGATAATTATTCTGGCGCTTTCTCTTTCGCTTGGTACTGCAATGCTAAAATCAGGAGTTGCATCAAGTTTTGCTGAAATAGCATTTAAAGCTTTTAGGCCATTTGGAATTGTTGGCGTTATGCTGGGAATATTCCTAATAACCAATCTTCTTACTTCAATTCTTGCAAACCCTGCAGCAGTGGCAATTGCTTTTCCTGTTGCAATAAGTATGGCTGTTGAACTTGGAGTTAATGCCAAACCATTTGCATTGATAGTTGCTTTTGCCGGTGCCACTGCCTTTTTAACTCCCATCGGTTATCAGACTAATTTAATGGTTTTTGGTCCCGGAGGATATAAGTTTCGTGATTTCACTCGTTTTGGGCTTCCGTTGTCATTAATGTATATGATAGTAGCGGTATTGGGTTTAATTTACCAGTATGACATCAAACTTTAAAATTAACAGAAAATGAGCAGTTTAAGGAAAGAATTCATTGACACAGCCATAAAAGCCGCTTTGGAAGCCGGAAAAGCTATCCTTGAAGTATATAACAGCACTGATTTTGAAATTGAATTCAAGTCTGACAATTCGCCGGTTACCCGTGCCGATATGATAGCCCACAACATTATTTTGGAACATCTGCTACCTTTAAATATTCCGGTTCTCAGTGAAGAAAGCGACAACATTCCGTTTGCTGAACGGAAAATGTGGAAAAAATTCTGGTTGGTTGATCCTCTGGACGGAACTAAAGAATTTATAAAGCGTAACCATGAATTCACTGTGAATATAGCTCTTATCGAAAATAATCTTCCGGTAATAGGAATAATATATACACCAGTAAAAGACATAATTTATACCGGAGAACTGAATATGGGCGCTTTTCGGCTGGAACAGGCTACGCAGATCAATGATATAAATACTGCTTCATTAATCTCAAGAGCTATAAAATTACCTGATAAGCAGCATAAGACAATAGGTATTGTTGCAAGCCGATCTCACCTAAACAATGAAACATCTGCATTTATTGAGGGCTTGAAAAGAAAATATCCTGATGCAAGAATTGTAACTAAAGGCAGTTCATTAAAATTATGTATGATTGCTGAAGGCGAAGCTGATTACTATCCTCGGTTTGCACCTACCTATGAATGGGATATTGCAGCAGGTCATGCACTCCTTCTCTCATCAGGAGCTTATCTACAATTAGCCGGAAACGATAAAGAACCCTTTGTCTATAATAAAGAAAACCTGCTTAACCCCTGGTTTATAGCAGGCAGAAACAAACTGGAACCTAACAATCTAAACCCAAATGTGGAATAATCAGTCAGAAAGAAATATATTTTCAACTTTCGACCAGATACTTGGCAGAGATGATAAAGAAAAACTATTAAAACAACATGCACGTGTTATCTGGATTAGCGGACTGAGCGGATCGGGGAAAACCACCCTTGCCAGGGGAATTGAAATTGAACTTAACCGCAGGCTTTTTCTTACACAAATACTTGATGGCGATAATGTAAGAACCGGGATCAATAATAATCTTGGATTCACTCAGGATGACAGACTTGAGAATATCCGGCGCATTGCTGAAGTGTCTAAACTTTTCCTTAATTGCGGCATCATCTGTATTAACAGTTTTATAAGCCCCACACAAAAGATCAGAAAAATTGCATACGAAATCATAGGACGGGAAAATATCATTGAGGTTTATGTAAATGCATCTCTTGCTGTTTGTGAGAGCCGCGATTCCAAAGGATTATATAAAAAAGCAAGAGAAGGGAAAATCAAAGATTTTACAGGCATTGACAGCCCTTTCGAAGCACCTGTGAATCCTGATATTGAGATAAAAAGCGACCAACTTAGTATTGAGGAATCTGTTAGGATCTGCATGGATCATATTCTGCCAATTATAACATACCAAACCCCTTTAGATTAATTTACGGAAAAAAACCATTGCCTCAATAAACTATGCCTATGTCATTTACATTAACAAACCTTAAAGAACTTGAGGCTGAAAGTATTCATATAATAAGAGAAGTAGCCGCTGAGTTCGAAAATCCGGTAATGCTCTATTCCATAGGAAAAGATTCATCGGTGATGGTTCGCCTGGCTGAAAAAGCATTTTATCCCGGTAAGGTACCTTTTCCACTCATGCATATTGACAGCAAATGGAAATTTCGTGAGATGATCGAGTTCAGAGATCATTATGCTAAAGAAAATAACTGGGACATAATCGTTCATTATAACAAAAGAGGATTTGAAAGTGGAATAGGACCTTTTACACACGGTAGCAAAGTTCATACTGACATTATGAAAACCGAGGCATTACTCGAAGGACTGACAAAATATGGCTTTGATGCTGCATTCGGGGGAGCCCGCCGCGATGAAGAAAAAAGTCGTGCCAAAGAAAGAATATTTTCATTCCGTGATCGCTTTCATCAGTGGGATCCTAAAAATCAACGCCCGGAACTTTGGGATATATACAACGCAAAAGTTCATAAGGGTGAATCTATTAGGGTATTCCCACTAAGTAACTGGACTGAGCTTGATATCTGGCAGTATATACGACTTGAAAAAATTCCTATAGTACCGCTATATTATGCCAAAGAGCGCCCAGTGGTTGAATACAACGGAGCTATCATACTTGTTGACGACGATCGTATGCCAAAAGAACTTGCAGCAAAGGCAAAAATGAAAAGAGTTCGTTTTCGTACACTTGGTTGCTATCCACTTACGGGTGCCATTGAATCAGATGCCAATACAATTGAGAAAATCGTTGAAGAAATGATGCTAACAACCAAATCGGAACGCACTACCCGTGTTATTGACTTCGATCAGGAAGCAAGCATGGAGCAAAAAAAGAGAGAAGGATATTTTTAGTATGACCCGATGTGGATGCTTTTTTTTAACAACAAGTATATGAAGATAACCAAAAGAAACCGGACACCAAATAATTTAGCACAGCTACATAAAATCCACTGCGATCTGGTATATTTTAATTAAATCTTACAAAAACCACCTTATATTTCGAAGTTCCGACTTTTCTAACCTACTGTTAAATAGATACACAATCAAAAACAGCACCTTGTTATCTCACCTTTGAATATGCTGGATATAAACCAATTCCTTGACCAGGATCAGAAAAAAGACCTATTGCGATTACTTACTGCCGGAAGTGTTGACGATGGGAAATCAACTCTCATAGGTCGTCTGTTGTTCGATAGCAAAAAAGTTTATGAAGACCATCTTTCTGCTCTTGAACACGATAGTAAACGAATAGGACATGCCGGTGAATTTACTGATTATGCCTTGCTGCTCGATGGTTTAAAAGCCGAGCGCGAGCAGGGAATTACAATTGATGTAGCTTATCGTTATTTCAGCACCAATAAGCGTAAGTTTATTATAGCCGATACTCCCGGACATGAGCAATATACACGTAACATGGCTACCGGTGCAAGTACCGCAAACCTTGCCATTATTTTAATTGATGCCACTAAAGGAGTTATCACACAAACCCGCCGACACACCTATATTGTTTCGTTGCTTGGTATTAAACATGTGGTGCTGGCAGTAAATAAAATGGATCTGGTGAATTACAGCGAAGAGGTGTTTGAAAATATATGCAACGACTACCGCGGATTTGTTTCAAGACTAAATATTCCGGATGTTGATTTCATCCCACTTTCAGCGCTTCATGGGTGTAATGTGGTTAAAAAAAGTCAAAAAATGCAGTGGTATAATGGCAAATCACTCATTGAGTTCCTTGAAACCGTACATACTGGTTCCGACAGAAACTTTAACGACCTTAGATTTCCTGTTCAGTATGTATTAAGACCTGATAATAAATTCAGAGGGTTTTCCGGAAAACTTGCCTCTGGAATTATCAGAAAAGGCGATAAAATAATGGCTTTGCCTTCAAGGAAGTTATCAGCGGTAAAGGAAATTGTAACCTATAATGGCAATCCTGATCTTGCATTCCCTCCACAATGTATTACTATTACCCTTGATGATGAAATTGATATTTCGAGAGGAGAAATGCTGGTACACCCTGATAATCTGCCCAAAATACAACGTCAGTTCGAAGCTATGGTAGTGTGGATGGATGAAGAACCTATGGATATTCAAAAACAATATTATCTGAAGCACAGCACCAGTACTAATAAAGCCCGTATTGACACTGTTCGCTACCGTGTTGATGTCAACACATTAGAGAAAAAGCAGGTTGGTCATCTTGCCCTTAACGAAATCGGTAGGATTGTTTTTACTACTGCAAGGCCCTTGATGTTTGATCTTTATATCAAAAACCGTCAGACAGGTTCATTTATTCTTATTGACCCAATCACCAACAACACCTCAGCAGTTGGAATGATAATTGAACGTATGAACCCTGACGAAATTCAATCACGTATTACTGATATGGATAAGGAGCGTATTTCGCGCGGACAGGGTTTAATCAATACTGATGAATACATTAACAGATATAAACAGAAAGGTGCAACTATCTGGATAACAGGACTTCATGGCAGTGGGAAAAATGAACTGGCATTTACGCTTGAAAAAACACTTTTCGATCTGGGAGCAACTGTAGTTTTACTTGAGGGAAGTACCGTGCGTTCGGGGATCTCGCGTGAGCTTGACTTTTCGGCTGCCGACCGTGCCGAACACCTCAGACGTGTGGCACATATGTGCCGTTTATTGAACGACCAGGGGATCATTGTAATCTGTTCATTCATTTCACCCAGCGAAGATATCCGCCGACAGGTTGCTGACATCATCGGAGCTGAACGTTTTCATCTTGTTTTTATGGATGCAGGTCTTGAATATTGCAGACAGAACAAACCTGAACTTTATAACCGCGTCGAGCAGGGATTATCTTCAAAATTACCCGGATTTGATGCGCCTTATGATAAACCTTTAAACCCTGATTTTGTCTTCACACCACAGGAAAATGGTAAAAACCCCGGACTAATAATTGAATATCTTAAAGACAAAGGTATATTTCCTGCCATAAACCTGTAAAACAAATCAATAAATTACAGGTTAAGGATTTACTCTACTTAAACTGAATTTCAAACAAGATGCTACATAATATAAAAGCTTTTTTATATTTCCTGAAAACCATTTACCAACAAAAGTATATTATTAAAAAGCTGGTGATCAGGGATTTTCAGAAGAAATATCTGGGTTCATACCTTGGATTACCGTGGGCATTCCTGCAACCTGCAGCATATATATTATCCCTTTGGTTTGTGTTTTCAATAGGACTAAGAGGCGGAGAAGCAAGAGACGGAGCACCGTTTCTTTTCTGGCTTATGGCAGGTATTATTCCATGGTTTTTTATTAGCGAAAGCATCAATAATTCATCAACATCTTTATTGTCGTTTGCTTTCTTAATAAAGCAAATGCACTTCAGAGTAGGTATAATACCATTTATAACTATTTTCACAGCATTGATAATACATCTGTTCATGGTATTAATACTGATGATATTTTCTGTCGGATATGGCTTTTATCCCACTATATACTGGCTTCAACTGCCATATTACCTGACAGGTGCAATATTATTTTTAACCGGATTAGGCTGGCTTACTTCTTCTATACTGATCTTTGTCCGCGATGTACAAAAAATAATAACTGTATTGCTGACTCTGCTTTTCTGGACAACACCGATTTTCTGGCCTCATACCTCGGTTACAGGGAAAATGCGTTTGGTAGTTGATCTTAACCCTGTTTTTTATATTACGAACGGATACAGAGAAACATTTATCAACCAAAAGTGGTTTTTCGAGAATATTAATCTTACCATTTATTTCTGGGCTTTGACAGCGGTACTTTTTGTATCAGGAGCAATAATTTTTCAGCGCCTTAAACCTCATTTTGCTGATGTATTGTAAAACTATACCAAGAATCTAACTCAAAATAATTAAATGAAAGCAGGTTATACGATTTGTATTTACAAAATAGTCAAAACTGTTTTGCCTATGGTCTGTTATACTTTTCCAATTTGTATTATTCTGAAATCTGACTGTTTAAAAGATATAATCACAACCACTATTAATTAAAATAGATTTTTCAGAAAAATGATTTCTTTTCACAGGCTGTCTGTGAATTAAAATTAATTGAGCCTTATAAAATGACCTTAAATAACGACATAGTAATTTCAACAACCAACCTTAGCAAGATTTATAAATTATATAACAATCCAAAAGACAGGCTCAAAGAATCCCTGCATCCGCGCCGTAAGCGTTATCACAGGGAATTTTATGCGCTAAGGAATATTAACATTCAAGTTCGTAAAGGTGAAGTTCTGGGTATAGTAGGGCAGAACGGAAGTGGTAAAAGCACCTTGCTGAAGGTTCTCTCAAAAGTTCTCACACCTTCAAAAGGTGACTTTTCTGTTAAAGGCAAAGTTACTTCCCTGCTTGAACTCGGTTCAGGTTTCAATCCCGAACTTACCGGTATTGAAAATGTTTTCTTTTATGCTACTATACTTGGATTTGATGAAGAAAAGATTAAAGAAAAGCTAAATGAAATCCTGGACTTTGCAGATATTGGCGATTTTGTGTATCAGCCCCTGAAAACCTATTCAAGCGGGATGCGTGCACGTCTAGCATTTGCTGTAGCCATAAATGTAGAACCAAGTATTCTTATCCTTGATGAAATTTTGGCAGTAGGTGATGAGCTTTTTCGCAGAAAATGCTATGCAAGAATGGAAGAATTCTTCAAAGGAGGAAAAACAATTTTACTAGTCAGTCACAGCATTCCTACTATAAATCAGCTATGCAACCGCGCTGTAATGCTTGACAGAGGTGAGTTAATACTGGAAGGTCCGGCAAAACTGGTAACAACTCATTATGAGAGGTATCTGTTCTCGAAAAAAGAAAATATGCCACAGGTACGAAAAGAAATTATTGCCCTGAATAAAAACGAGGAATTGAAAGCAGCAACTTACGAAGAAATAGAACGAAGCAAGCAAAAAGTGAAGAAACCTAAAAATGAAGAAGAGATGCCTGTTGAATTTAAGGAACAAAACAAGGAAGTACAGGCTCAGGCTGCAGAGATCATTAAACAAAAAGCATATTTTATTCCAGGATTAAAACCTAAAAGCACAGTAGAATATCGAAATGAAGATGTTGACATAACTGATGTATGTATTCTTACTCCGGAAGGTGAAAAAGTAAATGTTCTGATAACGGGTGAAAAATATATTTACAGCTATAAAGTTAAATTCAACGTTGAAGCTACTAATGTAGTTTTTGGTATGAAAATTAAAACAGAAAAAGGGGTTGATCTTAGCGCGTCAAATAGTAAAACATTCAAAAGCATTTTAAATGAAGTATTTATTGGTAACAAGCTCAATATTCAATGGCATTTTGATTGTAATCTATTAGCAGGGACTTATTACATTAATGCTGGAGTATCACAATTTCAATCTGGTAAATATATTTTTCTAAATCGTATTATTGATGCTACTGTCTTTAAGGTTCAAAAGTTAAATAATGAATTATCTTTTGGCATATTAAATATGAATCCTATGCTTAATATATCATTATTAGATTAATATAGATTTTATTTTCAATATTGATTAAATACATATTTTGACCTATCTATATTACAAATATTATATTAAACAACAAAAGAATATATTTAAATGATTAATAATACAATTATACTTATTTTAGGAATGCATAGAAGTGGAACCAGTTGTTTGGCTGGTTCACTTCAACAAAGAGGACTTTATCTCGGTGAAGTTATTGAAAAAAGCCTGTTTAATTATAAAGGGAACAGAGAAAACATAAGTATAAGAAATCTAAATGATTCTATTTTAGAATTTTCAAAAGGCAGTTGGGATAGTCCACCAGATAAAATAATTTGGAATGACAATCATAAATTTCATAGACAGAGTATTATTGATAATTTTGTTTACAAAAGGATTTCATTATGGGGCTTTAAAGATCCCAGAACAATTATCACGCTACCTTTTTGGCTTGAGGTATTGCGTGAACCGAAGCTAATTGCTTCTTTTAGACACCCTACCGAAGTCGCCAAATCTTTATCTAAAAGAAATAGTTTTAATTTTACTAAAAGCTTAAACCTGTGGTATCACTATAATTCTTTGCTTCTACCTTTCATTGAAAAGGATAAAATCTTTTTAATAAATTTCAATTCCTCACCTGAAGAATACATTGAAAGTATTATTAAGATATCAAAAGTATTAGGGCTTAATACTGAAAATATCCCTACGGAATCAAATTTCTATGATTCCAGATTAAATAACAATGAATTAATAAACGAAAATCAAAACATATTGTTGTCAACTAATATAATCAAATTATATGATAATTTATTACATTACTATAATATACAGTTATCAAAATCTTATTTTCTTTAAATAGCAATTATATATTCAAACTCTTTTATTTCAATAACAAATATATTTTTAAAAATTTGTAATTAAATGAAACAAATAGATTTTTCTATTTTTATTGTCAATGGGGTTGTTGCAGATAACAACTATTGCTGGCTAGAAATATGTTTGGCTAACATAACACAGAGATTATCAAAAAGATACTCATATAAAATATTTTTATGGAATCATGATACCAATAACAATTATGTTAAAGAGATAATTAATCAATATTCCGAACATCTAATCGAATTAACAATCAATAAAGTAGATATTGATAAATATGATCCGTCAGGTGAGCATATTGTTAATAAAGGATTCCGTTTTTCTAAAGGATTTCATGTGCATAGAACACCTTTACAGTTATTATATGAGTACTCCATTAAGCATTTTAAATTCAGAGTATTTTTCACCTTTGATACAGACTCCTGGCCTTTAAGAAATAATTGGGATTTGATCTTAATGCATATTTTAGATAGCGGAAAAAAGCTTGTCGGCATATGGAGAGATGAATTAGTAGACGTTATTCCCCCATATATTCATCCTTCATGCTTAGGAATGAAAACAGATGTCTTTCAAAATTCAAAATTAAGATTTGACCAAATACCAAACTATCCTTTAGAAGATTCATTATCCAATATTACAGATTATATTATAAACTATTTTGGAGAAGATGCAATTTTTAAATTAAAAAGATCAAACTTATTTCAGTATCATTCTGTTTTCAATGGTGTTTATGGCAAATTGGTATATCACCATCACTTTGGAACAAGATTTATGGATAGAAAAAGAAGTAATCTAAAATCTTTTGGTTGGAGTGAAAGGGAAGAAATAATGTCCAATAATTATTTAATCATGGAAAGTACAACTGAAATGATTTTTTCAAATATTAAGGACTTTGAAGATTTGCTTCTTTATGGTAAAAAAGCTTCAGATTTGAAAAAATACAGATATTATCTAAGAAAAGGTAATAATAAATACAGAATAGCCAAGCTGTTTTTAATGGCTAAACAATTATCAGATTGTGACGTTACTACTGCATTCTATATATTAAATCTAATTAACTCTGAAAATTGTATAAATAACGATGAATTTATAGACTTGTACTTATATTTAGCGACGAAAATGCATTTACCTGAAGAGGCAAATGCATATAATATACTTAGAATTAAATAATTGCATAACTAATCATAATTATTGTTAAATATTCAGGTGTATTAGAATTATAACAATGTTAGAATCCAAAGAAAATAATGATGCCGTAATATTTCATATTGGAAGATGTGGAAGTACCTTATTGTCAAATATTTTAGGGCAACATCCTATAGTAGAGTGCCGAGGAGAGATTTTTAATCCATTGATGAAAATAAAATTAAGAGGAGAGCCTATTCCGTCAATTGATAATGTTTTGTTAAATCTAAGAAAGAAAAAGAATAGTCCTATTCAAATATTTGAATTGAAATTTCTTAATGACCAACATTTATCACTTTATAAATTAGAAATCAATCAGTTTATTGAGATTGTAGTAAATAATGGTTTTAATAGATTTATTGTTTTAGAAAGAAAAAATTATCTAAGAAGAATGATTTCTCATTGCATTTCACAACAAACCAGTATTTATCATCTTAAAGCTAATCAAACTGCAGTATTAGTTAGAATTAAGATTGATTTACAAAACATTAAAGTTGGAATAGCTACTCGTTCATTAATTGAATGGATGGATATATTTTCAAAAAGTTATGAAAATATTCGATTAATCCTTTCAAATTATAGTTTCTGTGATATAACATATGAAAATGAATTACTCAATGATATTACACTTGGGTATAATAAAGTTTGTAAATATTTAAATATTATTCCAGATAAAATTAGTATAACAACAAAGAGAACAAATCCATTTAGTTTAAAGGAAATTCTTATAAATTATAATGAAGTAGAAAGACATTTACATAATACTATTTATGAATGGATGTTGTATTAACATGACTTTTGAGTTTTTTTATTTGGCATATTGATAATTTTCAACAATTTAATTTTCATTTATAATGTACTCTAATTACATAATTGAAAACGAACAGAATGAAGAGATTGATAATAAATTAGCAAATATAAAAAGTAAATACGAACACAGGATATATGAAATTGAAAAAATTCATCAGCAACAAATTGAAGCTGAGCGAAATGCATTACTCAATTCATGGCGCTGGCGTATTGGAAATGTGATTGTTAGCACTGTACTTGCCTTTATTAACTTCTTTAAAAGCATTTTAAGAATAATAAGCGGAAAAAAATATAAAATACATAATTCTCAAGATAGCAAAACAGACGAGGTTATTAAAGCATTTATCAATGATGATAAGTTTAAAACTGACGAAAACAAAGTAACTCTTGCCTGCATATTCGACACTTTTACGTTTTCGTGCTTCAAGCCTGAATTCAATATCATTAGTCCGTTTCCCGATAATTGGAAGCATATCATTGACAAATATCCTGTTGATGCATTTTTTTGTGAATCGGCATGGAGAGGCAATAATTCAGCCTGGAGGTTTCATATAGGAAAAATAGGAGATCTGAAAAAGAAGGGGTTAAAAACAATGGTAGAAGCATACAAAACCAAAGGCGTCCCGACCATTTTCTGGAATAAGGAAGACCCTGTACATTTCGATCATTTTATTGATGATGCCCGCTATTTTGATTATATTTTTACAACTGATCAGGACTGTATCCCCAGATATCAGGATATTACGGGGCATAATAAAATTTATCCTCTGCCCTTTGCCGCTCAAGAAAAAATACACAATCCAATTGGTTCAGGTGACAGAACTGGTAAAGTATGTTTTGCAGGTACATGGTATAGTGCTAAATATGCTGAACGCATACTGGATATGGAAATGATCCTAAAGCCTGCAATGGATTTCGGACTTGATATATTTGATAGAAATTACGGAGCAAGAGGTCATGACAAATATATGTATGAATTCCCTGAAACATATCATCCGTATATCAGAGGTAAACTTGAATACCACGATATGATAAAGGCTTATAAACAATACAAAATATTTCTGAATATAAATTCAGTCAGACACTCTCCTACTATGTTTTCACGCCGTGTTTTTGAGCTACTCGCATGTGGAACGCCTGTTATAAGTACATATTCAGAAGGTATTCTGAACCTTCTTGGTGAAAACACAGTATTATTTGCTGAATCTGAAAAAGATACGAAAAGACATATTGAAAATTTATTAGATGATGAGATATTCTGGTGGAAACAATCATTGAACGGAATAAGGACAGTAATGGAAAATCATACATACATGCATCGTACCACCAGTATTTTTGAAAAAGTTGGTTTAACTCTGCCTGAAAACAAAAAGGTTTTGTTTTCAGCTTTGTGTAAAATCAATTCCAGAGAAGATGCATTATATATCATTTCATTAATGAATAAGCAAGTTTATAAACCTAATGCGCTCATTTTTATTACTAATCAGAACACTTTGGATGAATGCCTGGATATCCCCGGTACATCCTCCGAAATTCATATTAAATTTATAATTGATGATAAAGAAGCATTTTCAGAATCATTAATGAACTCTCCGGATACAGATTATTATGCAATTCTGGATAAAAATGATTTTTATGGAAGAAATTATTTCAGAGATATTGCATTAGCAGTTAAGTATTCGGATGCAGAAATAATTAGCAAGAAATCTTTCATCGAATTTTCGGGAGCAAATAGTGTTGTAATAAAAAACAAAGGTAATGAGTATCAATACCAACAAGATGAGCATCCTAAAATCATGATGGTATTAAATAGCAGAATTGCAGATAACAAAATATTATATGAATTATTGAACGGAAAGAGTTACACTTTTAAAATTCCGTCTCTTTCTATTGATCCATGGAATTTTATCAGGAATGGCCGTCATACTCCCGAAGAATCTAAAATTTACTGTCAACTGTAAAAACAGATAAAATTTATAGCTAAAGCCTAATTCCTTTATTAACTCAAACATCTCAGCTATGAAAGTCTTAATGAAATTACTTGTTGTTTTAGTATTCTCCCTTTATGTTACAGGGATACGATCACAAAGCATAGCAATAAATGAAGTGATGGCTTCAAATTTTTCAACCATTGCAGATGAAGACGGTGATTATGAAGACTGGATTGAATTGTATAATTATGGAACTGAGCCTATTAATCTATACAGTTATGGGCTTTCCGATAGTTATAACAAACCTTATAAATGGGTTTTTCCGGAGATAACAATTCAGCCCGGTGAATTTCTTCTAATTTTTGCTTCAAGCAAAAACAGAACAGATCCGGCTCACCAACTTCATACCAATTATGGTATAAGTGCTGATGGCGAAGAAATAATATTAACTGATCCTAACGGTGTTCTGGTTGACGAGCTTCTTCCCACACCTCTCCTATCAGATATTTCGTATGGTCGAAGCCCCGATGGCATAGGAACATGGTTCTTTTTTAATGAACCTACTCCTGGTTTTCCAAATCATACCCAAACATTCAATGAAGTATTAGATCCACCAATTTTTTCTCATATGGGAGGATTTTACAACGAGCCCTTCGAATTAAATATTACCCATAACGATCCGGATGTTACCATTGTTTATACTCTTGATGGTTCAATACCAGATACAACTTGTTTTCCAGGATGTAACTATGAATTTAAAAATAGTTATCCTCAAGAGCCAGGACAGCCATTTGGACCATTCTTATTAAATACCTATCAATCACATCTTTATAATAGTGTGATACCTATTTACGATCGCTCTGAGGAGCAGGAGAAAATATCACAAATATCAAGTACCTGGCATTTTAATCCCACATATTTCCCTTCAATCAAGCAAAAAAAAGGAATCCCGGTAAGAGCCAGAGCATTTAAATCGGGAGCTATTGCCAGTGTTATAAATACAAACACTTATTTTCTTTTCAACTCAGGAGAAAATCCATACACACTTCCTCTAATATCAATAAGCATACAAGAAGATGCTTTATTCGATTATTATAATGGAATATATGTTGCGGGTTTGGATTTTGATAACTGGAGAATAAATAATCCGAATATTACAGCCAGTATACATTCGCCTGGTAATTATAGCCGAAAAGGTGTTGAATGGGAGTATCCAGCACATTTTGAATTCCTTCCTGCTCAGGAAGAAATAACTGCCTTATCATTAAGAATGGGATTACGATTGCATGGAAAATCAACAAAGACTGCTCCAGTAAAATCTTTACGGCTTTATGCCAGATCAGGTTATGGTTCTGAGTATTTTAACTATCCTTTTTTTGGTGACAATCAAGATAATTCTTTTAAAAGAATTTTATTAAGAAACTCAGGGAATGATTATAACCAAACACTGTTCAGAGATGCTTTCTATCAATCTTGTGTAAAACATCTGAATTTTGATACTCAGGATTATGAACCATCAATACTTTTCATTAACGGAATCTACTGGGGAATTCACAATATTCGGGAAAGATTTGACAAGCATTACCTGGCACGTGTGTATGGAATAGATCCGGAAAATATTGACCTACTTGAAATTAATGGAACTCCTGTTGAGGGGAACGATATTCACTACAACTCAATGCGAAATTACATAAAAAACAATTCAATGGCTGATCCTGTACATTATCAGTACATTACTACCCAAATGGATATAGAAAACTTTATGGATTATCAGATAGCAGAAATTTTCGGTAGGAATACTGACTGGCCAGGAAATAATATTAAGTATTGGCGTTTAAGAACCAATGAATATCAACCCCAAGCTCCTAAAGGACATGATGGAAGATGGAGATGGCTGATGTATGATACTGATTTTGTTTTTGGAATTTCTGGTGGTGCTGATGCATACACTCATAACACACTTGAATTCGCAACCGCTCCAGGAGGTACAGGCTGGCCTAACCCTGACTGGTCAACTTTTTTATTACGAAACCTACTTATAAATCAGGAGTTCCAGCAAAATTTTATTAATCGTTTTGCTGATTTGATAAATACTACCTTCAGGTCAGACAGATTAATAAATATGATTACTCAAATGAAAGAACGTCTTCAACCTGAAATGGCACAACATATTAACAGGTGGGAAAGCCCACCGACAATAAGATACTGGAATAGTAAAATTGATATTATGATCGATTTCGCTCAACAGCGTCCATTCTATCAGCGTCAGCATATCAGAGAGCATTTTGATATTGAAAGCGATATTGATGTAACATTGGATGTCAGCAATACTGAAGCAGGTTATATTCGTATAAACACAATTAACATTACTCCTGATACTCCTGGCGTGCCGGAGGACACATATCCATGGACAGGTATTTATTTCCATAATATACCCATCGAAATTGAAGCAATAGCTGAACCCGGATTTGTATTTAGTCACTGGACAGGAAGCATTAATAGTGATGATGCGGTTTTGCAACTAACACCAACCGGAAATATTGAACTAACTGCCCATTTTATCGAACAACAGGCTCCTGGGTCAGAAATTATTCACTATTGGCATTTTAATACATTAAATGGTACTGTTGTTTCTGTTCAAACAGATTATTCAGCAATTACTCCCGGCATAATAACCTATCCCGGTACAGGTGCTGGCTATATGGATGAACGCACACACCGGACACAGGACCCGGTTTCGAACCTTAATCTTTTAATGGGGCAATTACCCGACCAGGGAGCAGTACTGAGAGTTAGAAATCCGTCAGATACAAGAAATCTTATAATTACATCGCCAACTACCGGTTTCGAGGGTATAAGCCTAATATTTGCAATTATGCGAACAAGCAACGGCGCACAAAGTCAGGAACTTTATCTTTCACCTGATGCTGGTGATAGCTGGACTTTTATTGATTCTTATAATGTGCCGGAACAACCGGGTTGGATCTTAAAAACTTTTGATCTTAATAGTTTTCCGGAAGCAAATGATAATCCTGATCTTCAATTTAAAATTATTTTCACCGGATCAAATGCTTCCAATACTTCAGGAAATGACCGGTTCGACAATATGAGCGTTCACGGTACACCAACGACACAACCTTTGGCATATTTCAGCAAGCCAACTGGTGATTTAAGTATGCTATCATCCTGGGGTAGTGAACCTGATGGAAGTGGTTCATCACCAGAAAGTTTCAGCAATAATAATATTAGCTGGTTTATTCATAACCGTACGGTAACAAATCTTGATAATGATTGGAATGTAAATGGTTCGGGATCAAAAGTTATAGCCGGAGACGGAATAAATGCAATGACATTAACTGTTAACGCATGGCTAAATGGACTATTGGACGTTTCGACTGGCACAACCCTTGTACTTAAAAATGAACAACAGCCTGTACTTGGAGAATTGTCATCCGGATCAACGGTAAAATTCATGAACAATGCAACTATTATACCTTACAAGGAATTCAGTAATATTATCATTTCAGGTATTGATCCTGAATTTTCAGAGAATGGGACTATCACTGTTAAAGGTAATCTTAACCTTGAAGGTGATGTGGTGATGCCGGATGCCCGCGGAGCTGCACAATATAGTATTGTATTTAACGGCACGGGTGATCAATTGATTGACACCGATGGCAATGTATTGAGATCGTATAATATGAATTTTGAGAAAGAAGATGGAAACATCAGTTTTGCTATTGGTAGTATAATCTCAACTGATAATCAACTGACTTTTTATTTTACAAATGAGGCTAAATTAAACGATAATGGAATTCTGATGTATGCAGGCAACAGTGTGAATATTGGCGGAAATCCTGATGCTTATGATTTTTCAGGCACATTAATACTTGCCGGCACTGAAGAAGGAATAGTTAATGGTTCAGGTTCAGGCAATAATTTTAATATACGCGAAACCAAGGATATTAATAATAATGCAGTAGCTCCTTTAAATAATCTCATCATAAGGGTTGCAAATACCGGTGGAGAATTTCGATTACGTGACGGAACAACTAATGATTTTACTGTTAAAGGTAACCTGATTGTTGAATCCGGAGCTACCGGAAGGATAAGGTTTTACAATAATGATATATCTATTGGCGGTAACTTTATAGTTGAAGAAGGATTTGCCGGTACGATTGATGCAACTAAATCCATTAGGTTGAATGGTGTAGATCAACAGCTAATTGAACTGAGCAAGACATTGAATACCCAAAAACTTATTATTGATAATCCTGCCGGTGTACAAATGGATGCAATAACAAATATAAGCTCTGAACTTATTTTTATGAACGGTATCCTGAACCTTTCAGAAAATTCAATGGTAAAGATGGGGCTGAATGCATTAACTACTGGATTTGACACTGACAAATACATCAATGGCCAATTTGCAATAAAAACCAACAATGAGCAGAGGCTGGAACTGTTCTTTCCGGTAGGAACTACAAGTTTGTATGCACCATTTATTTTTGAACCTGAACACGGCAATACCAATGAAACAGAATATATTGGTAGAGCGGTTGACTTTGACCCGATGGGCTATGTTCTTGATGAAGAACTGGGTTCGTTGATAGAAAACAATTTGTATCAGTTGTCATTCTCAGGTAATCCTGATATTTTAGAAAGCAAAATTAAAATCTTATTCAATGAAGAAGCAGCTAAATTAAATCCCGGACTTCTACGCATTGCAAAATTTGAAAATGACATGTGGATTAGTCTTGGAGGTTTGGTTGAAGGAAATAAAATATGTTCAACTGAAGAATTTACCCTTCCCGGCGTATTTGCACTTGCCAAAGCTAAAACTGAACTACCTGAGACATTATTGCTTCAGGGTCTCACATTCGGCAATACAACAGATACTTGTTTTGCTGCAACAAAAACAATTATCCTTGCCGGAAACGGTACTTCATTTATAGTTGAAAATGAAGCTATGGTAAACATTGTTGCAGGAGAAAACATTATCTTCAATCCTGAGGTTCAGATAAATCATGGAGCAATGTTCCATGCCTGGATTGATACCACCAACGAATATTGTGGACAGGAAAAGAGCATAATAGCTGTAAATAATAATGATAGAGAACCAACAACTTCAATTAAAAACAAAGGTGATGATGCCCGGCTATTTAATGTATATCCAAACCCGACAAATGGCAATCTTACAATAGTTTCGTTGTCAGGCAACGAATCCTGCTTTCTTGAAGTTTACAATTTTACCGGCGAAAAATTATTAGGTAGGAATATTTCAGGATCAGGTAATTACACTCTAAACCTTAGTGATTGTCCTGAGGGAATGTATTTATTGAGATTATTTGCCGGCAGTAATTTTGAAATTATAAAAATAGTCAAGCTCTAATATAAAATTGACTCTTTAGTTTAACCCTTAGCTTAACCAATGGATATTGGAATTGTGCGGTATCAATTTGGTTGATTTGTTATCATTCATTATATTTCTAAAACAAGACTTACTTTTTCTAAATTTTTATTAACTTTGCTCTATTCACAATTAATTCATTATTCAATTTTAGTACTATGAAAATCAAATCATTATCTATTTTTGTATTATTTGCAGCTACTTTTTTAATTACAGGTTGTGGTTCTTCTGAACGCCAATTTAAAGGGCTTGAATTGTCAGGTGAAGACGATTTTGTTGAATTCAACTTCTCGCCAGGATTCACAGCTAACGACAATTTCACTTTTGAAGCCTGGGTAAAAGTTCTAAGTAATATTACTCATTCAACTGTAATACTTGGACCTGCTAAAACCAATTTTGGTGCTTATGGACTTTATACTTTTCACGAAGGGAAACTATCTTTTGGAGTAAGAACAAAAGATAATCACGCTATTATTGAAACTCCGGATTTTATTCTCAATCAATGGCATCATATTGCAGGAGTTTTTAACGGTTCTGATAGTAAAGTATATTTTTATCTTGATGGTGAACTGGTTGCAACAAAAGTTCTGAAGGATGGTGATATGGCATTATCCCAAAACAACCTTCTTATTAACGGCATAGAAGCGCTACGTGGAGAAGGCGTTAAAAGAGGTCGTTCGCAATTTATTATCAGCGATGCAAGGATCTGGAATATAGTACGCAATCAGGAGCAAATCAAAGAAGATATGCACAAAACTTTAACAGGTAAAGAAGCTGGGTTAATAGCCTACTGGCCGTTCAATGAAATGAATGGTACTGTTGCCAATGATTTGACTAAAAATCAAAACCACGGCATAATTCATGGTGGGCAATGGCATAAAGGCAAATAACTGAATTGCAAATTACAATATTGATAATCCTAATCAAATAAGATGTTATAGTTTAAGCATCAACTGCTTTATAATATTATTTCCAAACTGTTCCGGATGTTTATGTATGCCACATTTTCAGGACATCCGGTTATGAATTTAATTCTCATTTTATGAACAAACAAGGTATTGACGATAATTACCCTTTTGTAATCGCTAAGCTGTCAGAGCATCTTAACGAAACAAAAAGACTACACCTGGAAGAAATAAAAACCATGCAGCAAAAGCATGAAGGAGCTTTGAACAAGCAGATAAAAGAACATGCAAATCAGATTGCTGATTTGAAAATGGAACAAAATATTGCCTTGTCTGATTTGGAATTTCGTTTCAAAACTTCATTAACCTGGCGCATAGGCTCAGTAATATTAAACATCGTCAAATTCATACGTAACTTCCTGTACAATCCTATCAGGTTTTTTAGCAGCTCCTCCTACCGGTTTAAAGACTTAGAACCAAGACCACGAAAAAAATTAATTGCTTATAGCAGGACGCAAACAGAGAAAATATCAGTAAAACCCCAGGAAAAACTGACTATTGATAAGAATAAGCTCACAATACTCGGTATTTTTGATACTTTCACCTACAATTGTTTTAAGTATGAATTCAATATCATTAATCCCACTCCTGAAACCTGGCAAAACATCATGCCCAAATATAAGATAGATGCATTATTTATTGAGTCGGCATGGGTAGGGAATAATGAAAGCTGGAGATACCAGATTGGAAGATATAACAACGAAGAAAACCGAAAACTCAAAGAATTAATTACTGAATCCAGGAAGAAAAAAATTCCTGTTATATTCTGGAATAAAGAAGATCCGGTTCATTTAGATCATTTTCTGGTAGCAGCAAAACTGGCAGATTTAATTTTTACTTCCGATGCCGATTGTATACCTAAGTATAAAAAAGAAGTTGGACATGATCGGGTATTTGCATTACCCTTCGCTGCTCAGGAAATCATTCATAATCCGGTTAGAATAGGGCAACGAACCGGTAATGTATGTTTTGCAGGAACTTATTATAGTCAAAGATATCCTGATCGCAAAGATGATATGGAGACAATACTTAAACCTGCACTGGATTTTGATTTGGATATTTATGACAGAAACCTTGGCAGAACGGATAAAAATGCTGAACAATTAAGATTTCCCGATATCTACAAAAGTGCTGTTAAAGGCAAACTGGAATATGACCAGATGCTTGAAGCTTATAAACAATATAAAGTTTTTCTTAATGTAAACTCAGTAAGAGAATCTCCAACTATGTTTGCACGAAGGGTATTTGAGCTGATTGCTTGCGGTACGCCGGTTATCAGTACTTATTCTAAAGGAATAATATCAATACTTGGAGAAGAAACTGTCCTGATTGCTGAAAATGAATCTGATACACGTAATCATCTTAATAAACTATTAAATGATGATTATTATTGGTGGAAAATATCACTCGAAGGATTACGTATTGTGCATGAATCCCATACATACCACCATCGTGCAAAATATATACTGGATAAAGCAGGGTTGCGCTTAAACGAAAAAAGCTCAATATCCTTCATTGTCCTTGCTCAGATTTCCTCAAATGAAGAACTGAAATATCTATTAAAAATTCTAAAAGAACAACACTATCAAAATTTTGATATATTACTTGTATTAAAAGATAAAGAGCAGGCAATCAATATTGATCAGGAAAAGATCAACGCAATATTTCCTGAAAAACGTGTTAAAACATACAATAATACCATATTGATGGAGAACATTGAAATTTTGAATGAGTATAAAGGCAACTATGTTGCATTATTCAACCTTAATAATTTTTATGGAAAAAATTATCTACGTGATTACGCTTTAGCCATTAATTATAGTGGCGCTGAAAGCCTGGGGAAAAAATCGCATTTTATCTTTAATGGCAATGAACAAATATTATTAACAAATAAGGGATGTGAATATAATTATATGGCTGATGTGCCTACTAGCAGCCTTGTGATTCATAAAGCAAAACTTGATATTAATACTATCAAATCATTATTGTATCAAGATACCTTCTTTGATTTTGAGATACGTACACTTTCAATTGACCCATTTAATCTTATCTTAAACGGCAGAACTCTTGAAAAAACTCATCAACTAAGAGTAGAAATATGATTCTCATAATTTTATGAATATACTCATTCTTGCCACTTGTGTTAATTCGTTATGCTAATATGCTTTACTAAGCGCTAACAGGTTAATTTCATATTGCAATTAAGCGGTTAAAATCATATATACTAATTTAAATAAATTAATCAGCTTAACTAACACTATGTTTTTAAGTTATTTTATTAAGCGATTTGAAAAGTTTATAAAATCATACTTAGTTGTTATATTATTATTACTTTTTTCGCCACTCTACAGTTCGAAGTATGATTCCATAAAATATTCCTTCCCTAATATTGCAATTCGGAAATTAGTGCAGGAGTTCGATAGAGAATACTTCCCTTTGTTTTTGCGTGCTCTTGATGAAATGAGGAATAATGACACAATGCTAATAAACAAATATTTTAATCGCAAGGAAAGAATCCAATCCAAACTCCAACATGTCCCAAATCTTGATAAGTATGAATCAGTAATCGAGCCTGTATATATTTTTCCGAATGATCGTTCTATTAAATATAATGTAACTTTTCCGATAAAGTGGAATGATCCCAACTATTCAGATCCGTCATGGAATTTGTGGTACAAATCATTGTCTTGGATTAAGCCTTACGTTATTAGTGACAATAATGATTCTATATTAACAGGATTTAAAATAATTAATGATTACCTCTTATCATTTAACGTTTATCCGGAAAATTCATGCAAGTTTATTTTTGGAGATCATGCATGTGCAGAAAGAATTAAAATTCTAACTCTTGGCTATAATAAATATTTTCAGGGAAGCTATTATAATCTTGACTTTGAGTTTAGGTTGTTAAATGCAATTTTATATCATATTTTCTATATGGTATCTCTTGAGCAATATGCTTCATGGCATAATCATGGTATATTAACTGATGAAAGCTTAATATTCTCTTTAAAAGATTTAGATATATTTAATCTTCAAGGATATTTTATAAATTTTGCTTTCAAACGCATTTTTGAGCAGTATAAGTTTAGCTTGACCGAGGAAGGTATTCACAAAGAACACTCTCCATGTTATCATCATACTTTTACTAGAAAAATGAATAATATTATTCAAGTTGCAAAGGAACTTAATATTGAAATCCCCGCAAAAATTATTGATCTTAATAATAAAGCTAATACTTACTTAAAATATATAGATGTTTCTAGATATGACATCCCTATTGGAAACTGTAAAAGTAGTTTTGTTCCATACAAAATGCAATCAGCTTCTTCAAAAAACACCTTTAAGCATGGAATTAAAGTTTTTCCTAAATCCGGCTGGGTTTTTATTAGAGACTCTACAATGTCTATTAGTATTATTGCTCAAGCCAATTTTCATTCTTATTCGCTTTATCATCAGCATGAGACTTCTTTCATTTTAAATATAGATGGCCTTGATTTTATAATAGATCCAGGAATTTTTTCATTAGATAAAACTTCGCCATATCATGATTTTATGACGAAATCACGAGCGCATAACGTTTTATTATTAAATGACCAGGATTTTAATTCCAATAAAAATAGTTTTGGTCTTGCAGGCATAACAAGATATTATCCTTTTAATGGCGAGGATAGCATTAACAATAATATTATTGTTGAGATGACACATCCACATTATAATGATCTAGATGTTAAACTTCATAGACAATTAGCTTTTATTGAATCAAATACGATAATTGTAAAGGATATAGTTACTTCAGATTCTATATACAAGTGCTCGCAACTTTTTCATTTGAGAGCTGGAGCGATAATCAACAATTCTAAGAAAGGTTTAAATATTACGTGGAAAAATCAGCCTTATAATCTTATTTTTAAATTTAAAGGTGAGTATGAGATTATTGAAGGGCAAATGAATCCAGTTCAGGGATGGTACTTTCCAAAATGGAATTTAGCTGAGCCAAGTCCAGTGTTAGTTATTCATCAGGAACCTTGTACAGGTGTAGTAGAAACAAGTATTGAAATTATTACAAAAGGTCAGTTGGTAAGAAACCAAATAAAATTAAAAATAAAAGCCAGAAATCTTTTTAAGAAACTTGAATTTCAAAAAAAGAAAAAATTAGTCCATCAGCCATTGCCAAGTAAATGGATTCGTAAACGTTGATAACTCTCAAATTATAAAATATTATAATCCATTATGATCAAGCTCAAATCTTATCTATTAAACATTAACTCTTTCATTCAGAATCCACATCGTAGATATAATGAATATAAACATCTAAAAGAACTAAGGAAAAAAATTAAACTTGATGAATTACCCCGAAGAGTTGAATTAGAAAAAAGATACAGTCATTTACAATATGGTGTAAGCGTAGTAATAGGGACATACAAAGGAGAAGCAGTGATTGACCGTTGCCTCGAGAGTTTGAAAAGACAAACGCTTAAACATTCTCTATTTGAAATAATATTCATAATAAATGGTGAAAGAGACAATACAGATAAAAAAATTGAAAGTGCTTTCAGTGGAATACCCACTATTGATTATACAATACTCTATGCTGAAAAGCCAAGCCTGTCAGCTGCCAGAAATATTGGTTTCAAAACCGCAAAGAAGCAATTTGCATGTTTCCTTGATGACGATGATTTCTTTTCAGATAACTACTTAAAAGAGATGCTGGCTCTTTGTGACAATTATTCAATAGTTTTTTCTCAAATTATTGATATAGATGAGAACGGGAACTTGGATACAAATAATAAAGTTAATCAGGAGATTCTCAGGAACAGAGTAGTTCAGGCTACATCAATGCAAAAATTAATCAGAGGAATTACTATGAGTGGCGGAAAAATGTTTCCGACCATTATGGTTAAAGACCATCTTTTTGACGAGGCTCTAAGAAATGGTGAGGATGTCGTGTATTTTACCCAATTATTTTCAAATTGGGATTTTAAATTCAAAGTAGCCAGACCAAGAAAAAAAGTAATTTACTATCGCTTGATTCGATCAAATTCAATGTCCAGACAAAAACTATCCTATCAATTTAATATTCTGGAGAGAATAGATGTACTTAAACACTTACAAAAACAATTTGATAAAGCTGAATATGAACACAGGAAAAGTTTTATTGATCTTAAAATGAAGGCACAGGTTGGTTTTATCCGACAATACTTAAAAAAGTATGAAGATCAGCGTCAGACTGTTTATAATGATATAATAAAAGCAAAACTGATTAATTTCCCATATAGCATGTTTAATAACAGAAAAGGAAAAAAATTAGTAGCTGCTTACTGCTTTCCTCCCTATGTTGATACAAGTGGTGTGGTTGTATCAAAAAGGATACGTATGGATGGTGAAATTGTTGATGTAATATACAATAAAATGGATACACGCCGTGCAATAAATCATAATCTTTCACTTATTGCCAATGAATATATTGATGAAAAATTTGAACTTGATACTCCAACAACATTTTCTGAATGGCAAGGAATGAATGATTATATGGACAGAGGACTTGAAATTATAATGAAACAGGTTGAAAAAAAAGGGCACTATAAGAAAATATATAGCAGGGCTATGTGGCCGGCTTCTCATTTTCTGGCTTATGCCTATAAAATACAAAATAAAAAAGCGCAATGGACTGCTGAGTTTTCAGACCCTGTAATCTATAATATTCATGGACAGGAACGTAAAGGAAATATAACAAATAAAGACTTCCTTGAAATGATCAAAAAAGAACTGGAGAAGAAAAAATTGCCATTCTACGAAAGTGAAAACATTTATTTCTGGTGCGAATATCTATGCTATGCTTTTGCCGATACTATTCTTTTTACTAATGAAAATCAAAAACAATACATGCTTGACCGTTTTCCAATACAGGAGATCAAACCTATGGTATTGGAGAAACATATTACAAGTCCACATCCTGTATTAGATAATATGTTCTATCATATTCATGAGAGTGATTATAATATTGAAAACAAATATGTTAACCTTGCTTATTTTGGTGCATTTTATCAAACCAGAAAATTAAATGAACTAGTTAAAGCAGTAGAAGAATTAGACGAGGGAGATAGAGATTTAATTAAGATTCATGTATTCACAGAGAATTCTGATATGTTTATTAAAGAAATCAAAGGCAGCAGCCTTGAATCTGTTTTTCTGGTCAATCCTTATGCAGATTTTTTTGAATTTTTGAATTTAACAAAGAAATTTGATTGCCTGATCGTTAACGATGCTGCAACTGTAGGTGTTAAAGAAATTAACCCATACCTCCCGTCAAAGCTTAGTGATTATCTGGGTAGCGGTACGCCTATTTGGGGTCTGTTTGAAAACGGAAGTTCTTTAAGCAAATTTGATCTTACCTATAAATCAAAGCTTAGAAATGTTGAAGATACTTTAAAAACACTTAAACAAATTATTTATAAAAAGAAAAATGTATATTGCACTGATTATCAAAAATAATTGTAGAGAATGAAAAAAAGGATATTATTTATTGGTCACGATTTAAAATTTCTTAAGCATATCGTTAATTATTTCTCAGCAAAAGAGGAATATGAAACTGATACCTTTACTTATCCCGGTCATACAATTAGAGATTTTAAAGCTCTTACCAGGAAATTATTTAATTACGATATTATCTTTTGTGAGTGGGGGCTGGGAAATCTTAGCTGGTTGTCGAAAAACAAGTTTTCAGATCAAAAGATAATTGTTCGGATACATCTTCAGGAATTTGTTACACCCTATTTAAGTGATTCGAATTGGGAACATATTGATAAAGTAATTCTTGTTGGACCTCATATGATAGATGAATTTGCTGAGAAATTTCCGGATCAAAAGGATAAATCAAATCTTATTTACAACGTCATTGATACATCATCATTTAATCTTACCAAGACTGAAGATTCCATTTTTAATATTGGAATGCTTGGTGTGCTTCCTAGGAGGAAAGCGCCACATTTGGGAATTGATTTATTGGTTGAACTAAAAAAAATAGATCCTCGTTTTAAAGTTTTCATTAAAAGCAAGAAACCTGAAGAACTCGAGTGGTTATGGAAAAGAGAAGAAGAAAGAATTTACTATGATGAATTAAATAAAAGAGTTAAATTATTAAATCTTGAAGATTCATTTATATGGGATCCACATGGAACAGATGTTCAGGATTGGTTCAGAAAGATTGGCTTTATCCTGTCTCCCAGTGAATTTGAATCATTTCATATGGCAATACCCGAAGGTATGTCTTCAGGAGCTATACCAATAATCCGAAATTGGGAAGGTGCTGACAGGATATATCCAAAAAAATTTATTTTCAGTGATATTGAAGGTGCAGTTTCACTAATTAAAAAATATAATGATGATTCGCTTCGAAGCAAAGAAGCACAGAGATTAAAGGATTTTGCCGCACGTAATTTTGGTTTGCCTGTAATATTAACAAAATACGATAAGCTTATTGCTGAAGTAGCAAACTCAATTGATACTAAAACTACTTCACCAATTCTTCGAAGTTTGTATCGGGATCTAAATCAGGAACAGAAACAGGAAAATGAGGCTCTTAGGAATCAAATCAATGAATTATCGGAAAATAACATACTTGCTAAAACTGAAATTGATAGTTACCGCGAGCAATTGAAGGATTCAGAAACAAAGCAAAAAGAGATGCAGCAGAATCTCCATGAGCTTAAAAATGAATTTAATACACAAACTAAAAAAATTGATACCTTTATTGGAGTAGCTGATGAGCTAAAAATTCAATTGCAGGAAAGCAGAGCAAGAGAAAATCAATATGCCGAAACTATAAAAGAACAAAGAGAAAAAGAAAAATTGTACTCAAATTCCATTAAAGAGCTTACAGAAAAAGAAAATCAACTTAATGAACAAATTGCTAAACTTATAAAAGACAGAGAGCAACAAAATAAGACTCTGGAAAACATTAAACAAGAAAATGATGCATTGATTGATAAATTGAATAAGTCAATAAATGATTTGACCTTAACTAATAAAACTAAACTGATAGAAAAGGATACCTTAATTACTGAACTTAACCGGCAAAACAGTGAATTCAATGCTTTGATCAATCAGTTAAAACAAAACATAGATGATTTACGTGAAGGAATCAATTCTACTCAGGCAAATCTGAATGAAAAAGAAAACCTGCTTAATTATCAGTTGTTAAGAAATAAAGAACAGCAGCAATATATAACTTATCTTGAAAAAAGGTTCTCAAACAAAATAATAGGTATTATCAGAAAGAAAATAAAAAAATAATTATCCATGCACAAATTAAAGATTATAAGCGTTGTTGGTACTCGCCCAAACTTTATTAAAGTTGCTCCGTTATGCAGGGCTTTCGGGAAGTATTCTGACAGTATACAACATCTGTTATGTCATACCGGACAGCATTCTGATGCTATGATGTCAGATGTGTTTTTTAAGGACTTGGGTATGCCTCAGCCCGATTTTTATCTTAACATCAACAATGGCACTCATGGTGAGATAACGGGTCGTATAATTATTGCATTTGAAAAAATACTGATGCAGGAAAAACCTGATCTGGTATTAGTTGTTGGAGACGTAAATTCAACTATGGCTTGCGCGCTGGCAGCAGTAAAACTGGGAATAAAGGTTGCCCATGTTGAATCAGGATTACGTAGTAATGACAGGGCTATGCCTGAAGAGATCAACCGGCTTGTTACTGACGCAATTGCTGACTATTTATTCGTAACAGAAGAAAGCGGACTTAAAAATCTGCAACATGAAGGTGTAAGTTCTGAAAAGATATTTATGACCGGCAATGTAATGATTGACAGTCTGGTTTATCTACAGGATAAAATTGCAGCTTCAGATATACATCAGCGGCTTGGACTTCAGCGCAACAACTATATTCTGGTTACATTTCATCGCCCATCAAATGTTGACACATTAGAGAATCTGACATCACTTATAGATTTCCTTAATGATCTTTCAGAGAAATTACCGGTCGTATTTCCGATACATCCCCGCACTTTAAGGAATATTAACTCATTTGGACTATATGACAAAATCAAAACAGGTGTTAAACTTATTGAACCTGTTGGCTATCTTGATTTTCAAAGTTTAACCCGCTTTGCCACCATAGTAGTTACTGATAGTGGTGGGATTCAGGAAGAAACCACTTATCTGGGAGTTCAGTGTATTACTGTCCGTAATAATACAGAGCGACCGGTAACAGTAGATATTGGAACCAATCAGCTTTGCGGAACAGACCTTGACTATGTAACCCAAAAAGTAAATAAGATCCTTCAGGGTAATATAAAGAAAGGTGCAATACCTGAATTATGGGATGGGAAAGCTGCTGAAAGAATTGCTGAAATAATTTACCGGAAATTAAAATAATACTTTTGTTCCATGTATATGCTTCTGATCATTTTACCTTACTTTGCTTTTGGATAGCTTCTATTTATATCATGCTTCAATCAATGTATACAAATAAGCTATCTGCAATATCTAAACAATTAATAAATAAATATAAAAACAATTAAACATTATCACTATGTGTGGAATAGTAGCATATATAGGTCATCGTCAGGCATACCCCTTGCTGATGAAAGGCTTACACCGACTTGAATACAGGGGGTACGACAGTGTAGGAGTTGCCATTCTCGACGGCGACATACAACTTTATAAAAAGCACGGTAAAATTTCTGAATTAGAAAAACAAATTGAAGGTAAAAAGCTTACAGGCAACCTTGGAATGGCTCATACCCGTTGGGCGACACATGGGGAACCAAACGACATCAATGCACATCCTCATTATTCTTCAACCCATAATCTCGCTATAATTCACAATGGTATTATTGAGAATTACACATTACTGAAAAAAGAACTCAAATCAAGAGGTTATAAGTTTGAAAGTGAAACTGATACTGAAGTATTGATCCATTTGATTGAGGATATCATGCTTAATGAACAGGTTGATCTTACAAAGGCAATACAAATGGCTTTGAACCAGGTTGTGGGTGCATATGCCATAGTAGTTTTATCAAAAAATGATCCTGATCTGCTGATTGCTGCCCGAAAAGCCAGTTCATTAATTGTGGGAATAGGCGAAGGTGAGTTTTTTATTGCATCCGATGCCACTCCAATAATTGATTATACCCACGATGTTGTGTATCTCGAAGACGAAGAAATTGCCATTATAAATAGAAAAGATGGCTTAAAAATCAAAACAGTGGCAAATGTGGAGAAAACGCCTTATCTACAAAAACTTGAACTCAGCCTGAACCAACTGGAAAAAGGCGGTTTCGACCATTTTATGCTTAAGGAGATTTATGAACAGCCACGTTCAATCCGCGATAGTATGCGGGGAAGGGTAAAATTAAATGAAGGGATAGTAACACTTGGCGGTATCCTTGAATATGAAAAAAAACTGGTGAATGCGCGCAGAATAATCATTGTGGCATGTGGCACTTCCTGGCATGCAGGGCTTGTTGGTGAGTATCTTATTGAAGAATTGGCCAGAATACCGGTAGAAGTAGAATACGCTTCTGAGTTTCGTTACCGTAATCCGGTAATTTATGAAGATGATGTGGTGATTGCGATCTCACAATCCGGTGAAACTGCTGATACCCTCACAGCAATAGAACTGGCAAAATCACGAGGTGCAACTATTATTGGAATATGTAATGTGGTTGGCAGCTCTATTGCCAGAACAACACATGCAGGGTCATACACCCACGCCGGACCAGAGATTGGGATTGCTTCTACCAAAGCATTTACAGCACAGGTAACCATCCTTGTAATGCTTGCCCTGAGGCTTGCAAATCAGCGTGGAGCTATACCAAATTCAAGATTTCACCATCTTTTGCACGAACTGGATACTATACCTGCAAAGGTAGAAGAAGTATTGAAGTCTGATCATCTGATTAAAAAAATTGCAGAAAAATTCCAGAATTCACAAAACGCTCTTTATCTGGGAAGAGGATGCAATTTTCCAGTAGCCCTGGAAGGCGCTCTGAAATTAAAAGAAATCTCATATATCCATGCCGAAGGATATCCTGCTGCTGAAATGAAACACGGTCCCATTGCATTGATTGATCAGGAAATGCCAGTGGTGATTGTAGCTACTAACAAAACCATTTACGATAAAGTTGTTAGCAATATTCAGGAAGTTAAGGCACGTAAGGGTGTTGTAATAGCTATTGTGAACGAAGGTGATGAAATAATAGGAAAAATGGCAGATTACTCAATTGAAATCCCGGAAACTGACGAATTGCTTTCTCCACTGCTTGCAACCATACCATTACAACTTTTCTCTTATCATATAGCAGTATTAAGAGGTACTAATGTTGATCAGCCACGAAATCTGACAAAATCAGTAACCGTTGAGTAATATATTCAGGTTTTATGCAAACTCACGTTCATCTCATCAAAAAAATAAATGCTCTCAGGGCAATGAATATAACCGGAACTTTGCATGCCAGTCTTGCATCAGTTCCGGAAAGAACTGACATTCTCAAGGAAGCCGTATTAAGTCTTATTCCTCAGATTGACATACTGCATGTCTTTTTACAGGATTTCGACAATATTCCGGATTTTCTTGATCACGAAAAAATATTCGTAACCCGCTCCCAGGATTTTAGCAAATTGGGAGAATGCGGAAAATATTATTGGACTGGTGAGTTTTCTGCCTTTCACTTTATGGTTTCTGACAGTTATGTATATCCTCAAAATTATATTGAAAGAATGAAAGGCAAGATTCTGGAATATCAGAAAAAAGCAGTGATTTGTTGCGGAGGATATAAATTGACAGAACATTATGAATCACTATCCTCGTCAGGAAAATTCCTCACTGCCAGTGCCGTTTCAGAAAATGATATTGAGCTTGAAATACCTGATGATGCTTGTCTGGCATTTCATAGCGATACTATCAGTGTAAGCTGGCATCATTTTTATCAGCCTTTGCTATCATCAGTATGGTTTGCTATTTTGGCAAAACAGCAAAATGTTCCCATTATTTGTATCTCACATCCGGAGGATTGGATCAGGACATCTGTTGTAAAGCATAAAAACAATCTGGAAGCAGCAGGGTATTTTACAGATTTTTTAATTGATGCTTGGTTCAATAAACATGAGCATCATTTTGATTGTTCGCATATTAATTCATGTTTTGACCGTATTTATGTAATGAATCTTGACAGAAGGAATGATCGCTGGAAAAAATTAGTGAAACGTACACAAAAGCATGGTATCAACGTTAACCGCTTTCCTGCCGTTGACGGCTACCGCGAACCTGTAAAAAGCCAGTGGGATAAATATTTTAACAGCGGTATCATTACTATTCCTGATGGCGTTGAACCTATCACTACTTTTAAGGACAAATACCTGAATTACAGGCATTATTTCACCAGAATACATTTTATGGAAACAAAGCTTGGCAGAAAGGCAATACAAAGTCCGGGCGCCTGGGGATATGCACTGTCATATATAAGTATTTTAACTGAGGCAATCAGGCAAAAATACGACAGAATAATGATACTTGATGATGATGTGCTTTTACACAAGGATTTTAATCAAGAGTTTGCAAGAAGGATGAATCTTCTGCCTAATGACTGGCTATTGATAATGCTTGGTGCAATGCAACATAACTGGAATACCCCATTCATTGACTGGGAAAATGATCTGTTTTATCACTGTCATGGCTCAAGTATTGCTTCTCATGCTGTTGGTATTGATAAAAAGGTATTTTTACCAATACTGTTTTATTCTAAAAAATTAGATTTACCCATTGATGAAGGAGCTATTTATCATATTCAGAATGTTTATGATAAACGATCATATGTGTTTTACCCAAATCTTGCTATCCAGGATATTGTGGATAGTGATATCAGCTCATCAGTAATAGCCAGTGACGATGTGGAAAGGAAAAGTGCAATTTTTAGATGGGATTTTAAACATTATGAATTCTGATATACAAAATGAATAACTGCCTGATCCTGGGTTTTGGACGAAGTGGGACCAGTCTATTAGGAGGTTTATTGCACCATTCCGGCTACTTTTCAGGAAATCATCTTCATCCTGCACGTGAATCGAACCCAAAAGGATTCTTTGAGGATGTTGTCATTAACAGGATTAATGAACATATTCTGGAAAATTATGATTTCTCAAAGCAGTATTCTGATTTCCCGATTTATTCAAAGCCTTATTCTCCTTTCTCACCACGGCAGGGGCATCGCTGGCTCACATATATAAAAGCAGGAACAAATATTAACTGCAATAACCCGGAAATTATTCAGAGATTGATTAACGCTATAAATTGTAATAAGGTATTTGCATATAAAGACCCTAGATTCAGCTATACATTGTCGGTATGGCTACCTCATCTGCCCGGTAATACACGGTTTCTTTGTATTTTCCGAAATCCTGTTTCAGTTGCAAAAAGTGTGGTCAGAGAATGCGAAAGCATGGATTATCTGAAAGATTTTTACATTGATCAGAACCTGGTTTATGATCTTTGGTATCAAAGCTATACTAATCTGCTTTTGTTAATTGACAAATACAAACTGGATAAAAAAGTACTTTTTATTCCTTATGAGGGTTTGATAAACGGCAAATATCTTCAAAATATTTCAACATTCCTTAACGCTGAAATACATGCTGATTTTATTGATCCTGAACTGCAAAGGAATAAAAGCAAAGAAGCAATACCTGATATTTTAAGACCGCTCTACAATAAATTGATGGAGTTTGTACCTCACTGACACTTAGTACAATAAAACTCATTTCTGTAATATCTTCTTTTTCTTTCGGATGGTAAAAAATATACCTGAGCTCAGCATAATAATGCCGGTTTTCAATTCAGAAAACTATATCGCCGAAACCATCAGAAGCCTGCTTGCACAATCGTATCGCGATTTTGAACTTATTATCATTAACGATGGTTCTGAAGATAATTCTGCAGATATAATAAGTACTTTCAAAGATACTAGAATTAGGCTTTTTGATAATTATTCAAATAAGGGTATTGTATATTCCAGAAACAAAGGCCTTACCAAAGCCCGTGGTAAATATATAGCACCTTTCGATGCGGACGATCTGGCAAGAAAAGATAAATTCGAGAAGCAAATACAATTCCTTGAAAAAAATCCGGATTTTGGAATGATTGGCTCCTGGGCATTATTAATTGATAAAAATGGTAAACAATTAAAAAAAAAGTGGAAATTAAATGCTCCTCCTGACAGGATACCTCCTATTCTTCTGTTCAGAAACTATTTTGCCCAACCAGCCGTAGTCATACGCAAAGAAGCAGTTCCGCCACATGGTTATGTTCAGGGCTACGATATAGGTGAAGATTATATAATGTGGCATGAAATAACTGAAAAATTCAAAACCTGGAATTACCCCGAATACCTCATAAAATGCAGAATACACCCGAACAGTACAATGCATAGGGAAATTCACAATATGGCTGCCAGAGAGAAGAAAATTTATAAGACAATTTATAAAGCATTTGATTTTAAGCTTTCAGAACAACAATTGGATTTATTACTGATAATTAAAAACAATCAGTCTCGTATTAGTCCCGATATTTTGCAAAAAACTGAAGACTTCCTGATCAATATTCTGACAAGAAATAAAGAGATAAAAAAATATGATCAACATGAACTTATGAAAGTCATATACGACCGTTGGTTGAAAATGTACCTTAAAGCCCAGCCATTATCATGGAAGGCATTACAAAAATTCATATTCTCACCCCTTCAATTAAAAATGATTGGGAATCTCCTTCCTTAACGCTATTTTATTAACTAACAAAAGTCCTACCAGTTCAAATCATTTCTTTAGTTTTTTAGAAAAAAGGGCGTACAAGATCAATGCAATACCAATGATGGCGCCGGTTATCTGTCCTGCACCAAAACCGGGATTAATACCTAACCCGATATAATCAATAATGAGCGAAACGATCAGAATGATGATACCGGCAATAAGTAATACTTTCTTATTCATAAATACTCCTTCCAATTGTTTATTTTATCTTGAGACGCAAATATATGAAAATATGTTTCTGATAACCAAATAATTTAAAGCTCAAATTTATTAATTCCTTATTTTCAGATTCTAAAAATCATAATTTTGTTTTATGAAACCAGTTGCCGATGTTTCCATTTTAGCTGCCAATTATAATAATGGCAGGTATTTATCAGCATTTATTGAAAGCGTTGACAACTCAGAATTGCTTCCGAAAGAACTGATAATTATTGACGATGGTTCAAAAGATGACTCAAAACAGATATTGGAAAGTTTTCGGTATCTGGAATATTTAAAGACCATTTATTTTGAATATAATAAAGGATTTACTGATGCATTAAATGCAGGGCTTGATATCGCTCAGGGGAAATATATAATGCGTGCCGACCCTGATGATATACTACTACCCAACCGGATAAAAGTGCAGTATGAATACATGGAAAATAATCCAGGCATTGACATATTAGGGTCAAACGTTTTGTATTTCAACGACCAGGATGGCTCTATTATCAACTCATCCAATTTCCCCACTGATCATGATACTATCACTAAAAGGTTCAGAAGAGGAGAACACGGGGTGCAGCATCCCTCAGTAATGATCAAAGCGGAAGTATATAAGAAATATCGCTATCAAAAAATATTTCCTGCCGAAGATTATGAGATATTTTCACGTATGGCAAGAGATAAATACCAGTTTGCTAATATTCCTGAACCATTATATAAAATGAGGGTGCACGCTGGTAGTTCAACAAGCAATATTAAACTGAAAGATATTAAGCAAACCTTTTTATTTCGCGATCAGATTTTCGGTACTAAAACAGGTAAATTAAGAATCTGGCTATATTATAAACATATTTACTATTACCGTAAGTTTCAAATGAATAAAAGTTCTCTTAAAAAATACTTTTATCTTTTTATATCAGCAACTGCATACCCTTCAAAATTGTTTAAGAGAGTTTTTATATGAAAATAGGAATACTGGGAAGTCGTGGAATACCTAATCAATACGGAGGGTTTGAGCAGTTTGCCGAGTTTCTTGCCCCCGAATTGGTAAGGCTTGGAGCAGAAGTATGGGTGTATAATTCCCATACTCATCACTATCGTGAAAAAACCTGGAAAGGCGTAAATCTCATACATTGTTATGATCCCGAAGACCGTATTGGCACAGCAGGACAATTTATATACGACCTGAGCTGTATCGTAGATAGCCGCAAACGAAATTTCGATATTATCCTGCAATTAGGTTATACCAGTAATTCAATCTGGTATTGGCTACTACCATCTGCTCCCAGAATCATTACCAATATGGACGGTATGGAATGGAAGCGGAGTAAATACAGCAAGCCCGTAAGAGCATTCCTGAAATATGCAGAAAAACTTGCTGTAAAAAGCAGCGATACATTAGTTGCTGATTCTGAAGCTATTAAAGAATATATAGAAGCTGAATATAAAAAGTCTTCCGTTTTTATTCCGTATGGAGCAGAAATACCAAATGAATATAACATCAAACTAATTGATAAATTCAATATTGAGCCTGATGGTTACTATTTGCTGATAGCCAGAATGCAAGCCGATAATCATGTGGAAGAAATAATAAAGGGCTGTCTTAATTCAGAGTCTGCATTTCCGCTAATAGTTGTTGGAAGTACTATGAACAAATACGGACAATCGCTTGTGAAAAAATATCAAAACAAAAAGGTAATTTTCACTGAAGGTATATTTGACCGTGACATTCTTAATTCATTACGACACTATTGTCGTCTGTATTTTCATGGACATTCATCCGGAGGCACTAACCCGTCATTACTTGAAGCTATGGCTGCGTCTGCTCTGATCTGTGCTCATGACAATCCGTTTAACAGATCAGTTTTAAAGGAAAACGCCTGGTATTTTTCTTCTGAACAAGATATTTCTGAAATAATTAAGAAAACAGACAAAGAACCGTATAAACAACAAAAGATCGCTAATAATATTTTAAAGATTGAACATCAATACAATTGGGAGAAAATAATTAATGAGTATTGGCAGCTTTTCAAGGATATAGAATCATAAATTGATAATATGAAGAGCAGGGATACTATTTCTGTACAGGCTTCTGATTTTCTTAATTTAGCACTTAACAGCAAAAAATCAGGAATACATATTCGAAGAATAATTCATTGAGAAAAACAATCATAATGTTTCGGTAACAGCCGGCGAATATAGAAAAACACCTTTTACAGTTGCATTATTATCAATTACTGCTGGCTTTAGCCGGTGGAAAAATTAAAAACCCCGTCAGCTTAAATACCGACGGGGTTTTATTATATTGATTGATTAATCAATCTTATTTTTCAAGCTCGGCAATTCTCTTATTCAGATCAATGATATGAAGTGTAAGCTCTTCTATCTTCTGAAGCAGAACAGCGTTCATTTGTCCAAGATTAATACCATCTTCCTTTACCTGTGCTTCATTTGGCACATTTGGCAAATGGCCATTTTCGTTAATGAATTGTTCAACTTCATTCAATGGCATAAGGTTATAATCTTTTAAGAATACAAAATCAGGCCAGTTTCCAAATAATTTAACTTCTACTTCAGTTGCAAGGATCTTTCCATTAACACCTAATTTTGCTCCGGCTAGTTTTCCAATATCAGCCATAGGCACATCTATTCCAACGGGTCCATTTCCATTGAAAAGAGTTGCTCCGGAATTCCTAAATTCCACATTACTAACACCATCACGTATTTCATATTTTCCAGTGTTAATGTTTAAATAATTGTATGCTAAAAATTTACCATCACTAGCTCTATATACTGATTGAATCATTTCAGTTCCTAATGTTTGATGTCTTCTTAGAGAAATATTCAAATAATCACCTTCATTTGGATGAGAGTTAACAATTCTAAGATATCCAACTGCCCTTGTTGGCGATGTATTATATGGACTTTGTAAGAGCAAACCTGCAGGCCCAGAATTCTCTATATGTAATTTTTCAGTAGGTGCTGTTAATCCAATACCAACATTTCCAGAATTGGTATTATAAATATCATTTCCTACTGTGTTCCACTGTGCCATAGCGGTACCGCCAATAAGCAGTGCCAAGCCTAATAAAACGATATATTTTTTCATAATTGTGTTTTTTAGAATTTAATTGATTAAATAAAATTTTTCGCAGTAATAATAAAATGGATACAGGTACTGCGAAACAACCTGTAATGGCGTATGTAAACTATCAGTAAATAATCATCAATCTGACTTGTTTACGAAACCAGCCTTTCAGGTTCGCATAACCATGATGGTTTCAGGTCTTGCACCAAACGAAAGAACAGGCAGATATCCCATTAAAGCAATAGACTGATTTAACAGATTATCAGTCATATAGGATATTCTGAGACCTGTTAGTAACTTACTACCTGAATGATGATTAACAGTAGGGAAAACAGCAAGCAAACTATTGCCTGCTATATCAATAATTTGCTTATCAGAAGATGAAGCAAACTCACTGGTCTTTTCATAAATATACGGTGAAGCCTTCAACTCCGGATTTTTCATGAAGGAGTTGGTTTCAACTGTTTCTTCGGGTCTAACTTCAGGAATGACTTCTACATGAACCTTTGCTCCTGCTACTAAATGCGTACCTGGAAGCAAAACAACCGATTGCCCTGCTGTGATCCTTACATATTCATTACCACTAACTGTAAAATCCTGATTGTCACCAGCAATAACAATATTTTCACGATCATAATATTGTTTTATGCAATCGTCAGCCAAAACCGTATATGTAAATGAGCTAATGAAACAAACAACAAAAACAAGCGCAATCCTCCACAGCCATTTGAATGCCGGAGAATTGCAGCACATGTTATGATTGTTACGTTTAATATCCATGCTCAGTTAAAACATTCTTAGATTCTGCAAATATATAACAAGTTTTGCTAAATCCAACATCTAAAACAAAATATTTTCATAAAAAGTTTGATTTTAACATAGTTTTAACATCACAAACTTCTATTTTACAGCATATCTTCAAGATATACAACATGTTATGAAGAAAATTGAAATACTATCAAAATTAAAAAAATCTTACAAATCAACATTATTTTTACAAAAAAGGAAACTATTCATTCCGGGATAGAAATTTTATTTAATTTTACAAAACTAAAAACCGGATATTTTATGCCTATACGTTACTCCCGCTATATACCTCTTATCTCCCTTACCGGTGATTTTATTATTCTTAATCTGCTTTTTGTTGTTGGCTATTGCTTAACAGGACACAATGCAGCCTGTCTGGATTCAAAATATATTGCCTTTTATGCCTTTCTGAATTTTTGCTGGTTTGTTCTGGTTTTTTCATTTGGCACTCATAATATTGACAGGAACACATCAAAAAAATCCACGTTTTTTGCGTACATTAAGATCATAGTATTTTTCTTCTTCCTTTTCCTAATGTATTTCCAGCTTACTTCACTGGATTATTATCCCAGATCATATATTAAATATATCTTTCCTCTTTTCTTTGTTTTACTGATATCCTGGAAATTCACACTGTATTATGCATTTCTCATATATCGCAAGCTTGGGTTTAATTTCAGAAATGTCATCATTTTAGGCTACACACCCAAAACCCGTGAATTACAGAGATATTTCATTACCAATAAATGGCATGGATACCGTTTTGTTGGCTTTTTCGATGATAATAAGAATAAAAAAAAGAAAATAATTGGTGACTGGGCTGATTTACAAGATTTTATTAAGAACAATCAGGTTGATGAAATATATGTTGACTGGAACAAAATCCCTCATCCTTCTATGGCTGACATTTCAGAAATGATATCTGATTATGCTGTAAAAGTCAGGATAGTACCTGATCTTGGATATTTTGCATATAAATCAACTGAGCTTATTAATTATGATACGGTGCCTGTGATGCAGATTCATCCCGGACCTTTGAGTTATTGGTATAATCGTCTGATAAAGAGAGCATTTGATCTTATTATTTCTATAATTATGATTATTGGGGTGCTTTCGTGGCTTACTCCTTTATTATTAATATTAGATATTTTCGATCGCAAAGGAGGAGTGTTTTTCAAACAACGCCGTACCTGTCTGGACGGCAATGAGTTTTATTGTCTGAAATACCGCACAATGCGTAAAAACAAAGAAGCAGATATTAAACGTGCAACTAAAAACGACTCGCGTGTGACTCCGCTTGGCAGAATTCTTCGTAAAACCAGCCTTGATGAACTGCCCCAGTTTATTAACGTATTCAAAGGCGAAATGTCAATAGTTGGTCCGCGTCCTCACATGCTCAGGCATACAAATGCCTACAGGAAAATAATCAGAGGCTTTATGCTCAGGCACAGCGTCAAACCCGGGATCACCGGACTGGCACAGGTAAACGGCTATAGGGGAGAGATAAAAAAGCTTTCAGAACTTAGGAAAAGAGTGGAATACGACGTAAATTATATCGAAAACTGGTCATTCAATATGGATCTAAAGATCATATTCCTGACTTTTTGGGTTATTATTAAAGGACAACCCAAAGCCTATTAATTCGGACTATTATTTTGAAACACGGATTAATAAAATTTCATCTACCCGTCTTTGATTAGCTTTATAAAGTAAACAGTCTGTCTGTCAGGCTCCTAAATAACACGAATTGTATTTACAAAATAGTC
>LSQX01314787.1_pt1 | contig 48172 bp, 42 predicted proteins | sample 654561 | NCBI WGS metagenome assembly LSQX01 (sample SAMN04489861, study PRJNA283612) | anaerobic digester metagenome | isolation source: 4 biogas reactors fed with cattle manure at either 37C or 55C with and... | place: Denmark: Kongens Lyngby | collected 2014
TCCACCGTTGAGCTACTGAGGAATAGCATAGATATTATAAAGCTTTGTTTTCTCTTTGTCAAGACACTCTTTTAATGAAAGGATGGCCCTTCTAGAAACTTTAATGTCTTGTAGCTGCTCTTTTCTCGAACACTGGACAATACCCGTTTGCGGATGTATTCGTCAATCACTGCGATCCGATTCCCATTCCCATTGAAAAATCAGACATGAAAAAACGGAGTGTTGTGCTCCGTTTTTCTTTTTAATGTTCGTTTCCGTAACGGGTTAAAAATCGTTCCCTCTCCGCTTGAACCAAAGAGTTCGGAATGGTGTGTATTGCCATTCCCCCTTTTAATGCTAAATAACATTTAGCGGCTTTCTCAGTCACCTGACAACAAACTTTGGCTTCCTCGAGGTCTCTTCCCACACAGACCGGTGCGTGATTGCGTATCAGCACCGCATTTTTATTTCCCAAAGCTTTGACAGTCTCCTCTGCCAACAATAAATGCTCCCCTGCGTTGATATACCGCTCGGTTATGGGGATTTCGCCGCCTATCATTTGGCTCATTTCTTCTAAAATGGGCGGAATGCCCCCACCACTAGCACAAACTGCCGATGCATAGACAGGATGGCAATGGACGATGGCATTGACATCGGCACGGTGTTTGTAAAGTAAACGGTGGAGATGCATTTCAGAGGTAGGATGCCGCTTTCCCTCCAGTTGGTTGCCCTCTAGATCGACGACAACCAAATCGGTGGGTTGTAGGGCGTCGTAGGCTATTTTACTGGGGGTGACCAACATTTGGTTGTCTTCTATGCGCATGCTGATATTGCCCCAAGTGCCAATGGCCATACCGGTGGCTTCCATCCAAAGGCAAGCATCGATGATGGCTTTTCTTGTCTCTAATTCTCGCATCTTTACTCCTGTTTTTCGACTGACCTTGTCCCCTTGGAAAAGTGGCAGCCCGATCTGAAGGATCGGGCTGCCACAACTCTATGAGAAGTCAAGTTTATTCGGAATCTTTTGATTTTCTTTGACCATAGGAATGATTGAATTTATAAATCATTTTTTCCATTTCCGCTTCATCTAAGATAACCGGTGTGCCGATACTTCTTGCTTTTACATAAACTTCAGCACATTGTTCGATTTGTTCTGCAATATTAAAAGCATTGAGAATATCTTTACTACCTGTAATTAAACCATGGTTTGCCATGAAAGCAGCGTAGCGGCCTTCCATAGCCTTAAAGGTGTTTTCAGCCAACTCCATGGAGCCGAAAGAGGCGTATTCTCCGCAACGAACATCGTATCCGGAAAAAGCTACCAAGTAACTGGACGCGGGAAGGCCTTCTCTTAAGGTCGCCAAGACGGTGCTGTAAACGGAGTGTGTGTGTACAACAGCATTGATATCATCTCTTCTAACATAAAAGATCCTGTGCAATTCGTGCTCGCTGGAGGGCTTTCTCTTCCCGTCAACAATCTTGCCTTCCAAATCGATGACGACTATGTCCTCAGGTTCGGTTTCGAAATAGTCGATACCGCTGGGACTCATGGCGAACATGCCTTTTTCTCTGTTTAAAATACTGATATTGCCGCCGGTTCCCTTTGTCAAGCCATGGGTAATCAACATTTGGCAATATTTAACAACATCTTCTCTTTCTTTTTGTAATAACATCTTTTCTCCTTTTTCAGCTTAATAGCGATATTGATAAAGCATGGAACGCCCTTCTACAAAGCGTTGAACATCCGCCACGATTTGTCGTGTGTGGTTGACCAGTACATCGTCGGTAGCGCCGGCAATATGCGGTGTGATCACCACATTGTCTAACTCCGTAATGTAAGGATGGTTGCTGGCGATGGGTTCTTTGGCGTATACGTCGAAGGCAGCGCCGGCAATCCTCTTTTCTCGCAAAGCTTCAATCAATGCTTCCTCGTCTAAAATAGCGCCTCTGGAACTATTGATGAAGTAAGCGGTCGGTTTCATTTTGGCAATCATCTCTTTACTGATGATACCGGTGGTTTCCGGGGTAATTTTCATATGACAGGTCACAAAATCGGCTTCCGCCATCATATCTTCTAATTTTTCTACCTTGCGCACATCTATGGCTTCGATATCAATGGGGCAAAGGAAGGGGTCGTAAATCAAAAGTTCCATCCCAAAGGCTCTGGCAATGTGTCCGACCCGTTTACCAATGCTACCGTAGCCAACTATGCCTAATTTTTTACCTTTTAATTGGGTCCCTTTGAAAACCACATAGGGGGATCCCGGTTTCATATCCCAAACCATATCGACTTTTAAGCCTTCTTTGGTTTCTTTAACGGCGCTGGGATCTGCGGTGAATTCACCTTCCTTTAAGGCTTTATAAGCCATGGGAATTTTCCTAGCAATCGCCAACATCAGCCCGATGGTCATTTCTGCCGTAGTGTCGGAGTTGCGACCCGGTGTATAAAGAACAGGAATATTTCTTTCTTTTGCGGCTTCCATGTCCACATTGACAGGGGTTGCCCTTGTACAAGCAATGAGTTTCAGGTTGGGTGCATTTTCAATGACTTTACGGGTCACATCATCGTAGCTGGTGATGATGATGTCCGCATCCTGTGATTTTTTTGCAAACTCATCCTCTTCCATCTTCGGCAAGCCGATGGCCCAACCATCTTTAACAACTTCGCCGATATCATAAAGAGGTTTTAATGCGCTTTCATCGTATTCTGCAGTAAAAAATATTTTCATGATTTTCCTCCTAGCCGATTGTTTTCATGATAGCCGCCCGTTTGTTCCACAAGTCTCCTTGTACTTCTCTAATTTCTTTATATAAAGGATACAGGGCTTCGTAAACTTTGTTATTCTCCATATTAGGAAGGTAGCTTTTGCTGATTTTACAGGTGCGTTCTGCGGCATCGTGGTAATCTTTATATTCACCCACGGCCACACCGGCGGACATGGCCACCCCTTTGGCACCAAATTCATTGCCTTCAGAAATCACAACTTCCATTCCCAGAACATCTGCAATCATTTGCGCCCAAACACTGCTCTTGGCGCCACCACCGGCTAAAAAGACCCGGCCGTTTTTGTCGACCCCTTGTAAGCAGTCTTTGATGGAAAAGCTGATGCCTTCGTAAACCGCATTGACTAAAGTGGCACGGTTGGTCTTCGCATTGATGCCAAAAAATCCTGCCTTGGCATGGGGATTGTAAAAGGGAGCTCTTTCTCCCGCCGCGCTGATATAGGGATGATAAATGACGCCACCGCTACCGGCAGGCACTTCTGAAATCATGGCATCGATTTGTTTAAAGTCTTGGGTCATGGCAATTTCGTTGATCACCCAATCTAAGTTCGGCGTTCCGTTCATGGTGGGCAATAGATTCATAAATAAATCACCAACGGCATGTTTTTCGTAGCGCGTACCTTCCTTCCCGAAATCACAATCGGATTTATGCAGGAAGATTTCATTGGCACATGTGGTCCCCAAAATAACGCAAACGTCTTTGACATCTACGACTCCGATTCCCACTGCTGCCGCCACCACGTCAATGGCGCCTGCTACTACCGGAATTTCTTCTTTTAATCCCAGTTCTGTTGCCATTTGGGGCGTGAGCGTACCGACAATGGCATCGCTCTTTAATACCGGCGGTATCAATTCAATATAGTCCCCAAGACCCAATTTGGCCAACAATTCTTCTGCAACCACACCCTTTGCAGAGTCTAATAGCGATGTCCCCGCATCACTCAAATCGCTATTGAGTTACCCGGTCAATTTATAGCGCACCCAGTCTTTACAGAAGAACATGGTGGACGCTTTATCTAAGACGTCTTTACGATTCTGCTTCATCCAGCGCAAAAGCATTAATTGGGTACCGGTTAATGCCGGTGTTCCCGTCACTTTGTGGATCATTCTTCCCAGCTCCGGATCGTCTACCGTTACTTTTTCCACTTCGTCGACAGCACGTCCGTCACACCATAAAATCGCATCTTGAACCGGAACGCCATTGTCGTCAATGAGCCAAATCCCCTCTCCTTGTCCAGTGACACCAATGGCTAAAATATCTTCAGCCTTTGCCGGTCCGTTTTCCATGAGCATTTTGATACAAAGAGCCACCTTATCCCAAAGCACGGTCATATTCTGTTCGATGTCCGTTGCTCCGATGTAGATGGGCTCATTTTCAATAGCTTCCACAAGGATCTCTGTCCCCTCCGTATCAAACAAAACTGCCTTTACGTTTGACGTTCCAGCATCAATTCCAATAATGTACTTCATGATTACCCTCCTTAAGTGTTTTTTATGACATCCTATTGGATCAGTATTCACAATTGTCCCGCTGTGCCATCGTCGGTGATTGGGTGATTGACTGCACCCGTTCTCAAAACACCGATGATCGCATCGATCTTATCTTCTCCTCTAGCAACAGCCACCATCTTGATTATTCTTTGGAGCATTTTCATATTGGTGCTGATCACCCGCTCCCTAAAATGACTTTGACTGAAACTGCCGTCCAATTTAACCGGATTAGTGCCAAGGCCCCCCTATATATTCGCTTTTTTTGTGCGAAAAGACCTCTTGTAAAAAATCGTCGCATTCTTATTGCGTTGTCCAATGCATACTAAAGATAGCGATATCAGATTGATTCATCGTACGAAAAGCTATGGTGATACTTTTCTCTTTTATCAATTGGGATAGAAGAAAACTACGCTCATATTTTTTGATTCAAATAAAAAAATGTTGAGATAGGATGTTCCTACCCCAACATTTATGATAGAGCCATTTTTATGGCTTCCCAAGTTGGATTCGAACCAACAGCCTATCGGTTAACAGCCAAGTATTCCACCGGTGAGCTACTAAGGAAGATAATTTGATTATATCATTGTTTGATGGGTTGTCAAGATAACTGTTTTTGAACAATTCTTGTATTCATCTTAAGCCCATCAAGGTAAAGTGCTTCCTTTACTCTAAAGTACATTCCACTAAGACCCATCTCAATAATGGGTCTTAATCGTTCCTTGCCGTGATCTGTTGCGTCTGATCGTTTTAAGAGGCTTCATCTTTAAAATCCAGTCCGATCAACTTTTTTTACCATTCTATTGTTCTATTATCTCTTACGTTAAAAATCTTTTACGTTTCTTTGGTTTGATTAGTGTTATAATCAATACAAGAATAAGATAGGAGGTCATTTAAATGGACACAACTAACGATCAAGCATTGTACGGCATCATGGCTATACTTGGTGGATTTTTAATCATTGTTGTTATCATAGCCGTTGTCATGTTCGTACTGCGCGCCTTTGCTCTTTACACCATGGCAAAAAGGCAAAACATTGCCAACCCTTGGTTAGCATGGATTCCCGTTGCACAGGACTATATCTTCGGTATGGTTTTAAAGAAGAAAATTACAGTTACATCAAGCTTATCGATTCCCTTTGCGCAATGGGTACTGGTCGGGACGAACGCATTGGCTGCCGCAACCTATGATAACGAAATTATAAGATCGATCATTGTCATTATTACACTGGCTATCACGGTATTGGCACTGCTCAGGCTGTATAAACTATATGCACCGGACAAAGCAATTCTATACACCGTGCTTTCCATCGTCATTCCTGTAACGTCACCCATCTTTATGATGATGATTCGGAATAACACCCCGGTAGAGTACGATTTTACCGATTTTGACGGTACCGGTTCAAATAAAAAAGACGATCACGACAGCTTAACCTTTTAAGTCTCCAAAAAAGGGGAATTTAAGGTTCGTTTTCTACAATATGAATAGAAAATAATGACGATAGACGCCCTACAACCGGATGACTCAAATACAATACGGTGAGGGCGTTTGTTTTAACCCCATTAAAGGAGAAGGAAATGAAAAGAATACTAAAATATGGGTTCCTGTTATTGTCGCTCGTTGTCTTTCTTACTGCCTGCCAACAAGGTTCGGGCAATAGAGATCAAGGAGATAACGACACTGCCAAACCTTCAGCTAAAGAGGTCGTTGCGACTTCCTTTATCAATGCGGATTTTGCAAAAACCATCGGTGGCGAGCATGTCAACGTACATGCTATTCCGACAACTGGCAGCGATCTGAAGAACTATCAACCCTCTGATAAGGATATCCAAACCATCAAAGAAGCGGATCTGATCCTTTATACCGGCGATGATTTAGAAACTTGGATGGCAGAAATCCTATCGGATTTACCCGAAGGCAAGCCCGTCGTCGTACAAACCGGTGCAGATATCAAACGTCTGTCCGATAAAGATTACTACCATTCCGAGATCAAAGACGAAAGTTATCAAAGCGAAGACGGATCTATCAACGTCAACGTCAAAAGCTCTCAAACGGTTTCCATTAAAGGTGGCGGACAAAAAGACCCATACATTGGTACCGATCCCGCCAATGCACAGGTCATCGCTTCAGCTATCGAAAAGGGTTTAATTGAAATCGATGAAAGCAACGCAGAAACTTTTAAAAAGAATGCCGACACCCTACGCTCCGAACTGAACCGTTTAGGTGGCGAAATGAAAGCCGCTGCCGAGCAATCGGAAAACAAACGCATGTATGTGGCCGATACCCACACGCTCCGTTATTTAGCCAATGCTTACAACCTCAATGTTTACGCCTTAGATGGCAAAACCTCTCTCGAAGATTTTGAAAAAGAATTGGATCGGGTACAACCGACAACCATCTTTTATTTACGAGATGAAAGCAAAGGACAGGCAGAAGAAATCGCTGCAAAGCACGGTGCCCAAGCCCTTCAATTTTATGATTACCTCTTGGCACCGGCGGATGTATCGGTTTTAGACTTAATGGAAAAAAATATAGAAAATTTGAAAACCGGCCTGTTTTAGTCATCTTTAAAAGCAGGTTCGTAAGGTCCTTCACATCTTCAAAGTTTTCTGGGATTGTCAATTCAATAAAATATGACACCTTTTTCCCTTAAGACTTGATTAATAATTAAGGACCTGTTATAATTATTTTATAGATTTGCTAGTGATAAATTAGGAGGAATGATATGAACAAAAAATTATTGGTCATCGCATTGATCGTCATGCTGGTCATGAGTATCAATGTCGTTGGCAGCGTGTTCGCTTCAGAAGCCATCGACGCAGACCAAGGAACGGTAGGACAACCGCAAGAACCTGAGCAACAAGGTACTCAAGACAATCAAAACAATTTAGATGGCGAAAAATCTTCGGAAGTACAGACTCCGCCAGAAGCGACTCCGGGAGATGAAACTCCTGCAGAAGGAGATGAGCCAACAGGTGAAGGAGAGGGAGATGAAACTCCAACAACTCCACCAGTCGCACCCGATTGGGTTGAAGGCCCCATAGAGGTTGATCCGGAAGCAACTTCAGTAGATCCGATCACTTTAGTGGTGAATGCCGAAGACATTCATGCTGCAGGTGGTGAGATTACCGGTGGTGAGATTACAGAAGCAGAGGATGGAAGCAAAAGCATTTACGTTCTTATAACCTTTGAAAATGGCGCGGTAGTTGATGATAACACGTTCGAAGTCGTAACCACACCAGGCGAAGAACCTGGAGATTCCGAAGCTCCAGGCGAAGAAGACAGGGAACCTGTGCCGGAAGAAGCAACGGACTCAATTGATGTTGATGTGATTGGGGATCTAAAAGCTAAGATGAACATCAGATTCTATGCTTTTAACATTAAACCGGTACAAGCTGTAACGATCAAAGATAGTAATGACATCGTCGTAAAGCAAGAAATGAATATCCTAATCAATATGATTAAGCCGGATCCTATTTTTGTTGAAAGATACAATTACTATGGTTATAGCTACGGTGCAGTAACCACCATACCGAAAACAGGCGATGCCACATCCCTCATCAGTTTATTGGGATTAACCCTCTCGGGAGTCGGTATTGCGTTTCTTAGAAAACAAAGATAGTTAGCCTATAACTAGCAATAACTTTCAAGTTTGGATAAGCTTGGAACGATAAAAGCCCGTTGTGCATGCACAACGGGCTTTTACTTTTTTTGCGATTATTTCTATTGTTTTGTTTTAGGACGTCGGTAGGTACAGGGCACCCCTACCACGCATTTGCCGCAGGTGTTGGTTCCAAGAACCTCTGAGCCTGTATCTTCTAATAGATAGGAAGAGCCATAACCGACGTGTACTTTTGCATTATCGGCGCACAAATCATTGCATTTGAAACGATCGTAAGCGGTCGTTGTCAAAGCTTGGACGGGGCAACGGTCTATGCAAAGCCCGCAAGAGCCATCGATTTTGTAAAGGCAGTATTCCTCCTCTAGGGGGCCGTCAACTTCCAGTTCCAGTGCCGTTAACGTAGAGCCCAATCGCCCGCAGGTGCCGGCTGCAGTGATAAACATATTGTTGATGCCAAAGGTACCCAAACCGCACAGCCAAGCTAAATGCCGTTGAGACCACTTGCTCATTAAAATGCGTTCGTCGTATTGAGTGGCCTCGGCAGGAACAATACTCGGATAACCCTGTTCCTTTAAAAACTGTGAGAGCGCACTTCCCAACTCTCCCAAAGTAGCGTTGGTTTTTTCGTAGGCCATGGCCCATTCCTTGGAGCTCAACCGTCCGGGTATATTGCTGTCGCCAATGGTCTTTTGCATGGGAAGAAAATAGGTGATGATGGTTTGAGCCTCGGGCAACACCTCTGAAGGTAAAACGTGGTCGGATTGTACCCAAGTCTTTAACTCCCCCATCCGTGGATGCCGGGCATCGCCAAAACCTACCAAGGGTTCTCTCCAAATATCCTTGATAATACCGCCTTTGTCCTTCTCTTTTACAAAATCTCGAACAAATTTTCTAATGGTTTCTTTCATCGGTCTCCTCCGAATCGTATTTCTGACCACCTCAACAATGGTCGTTTACCCGGGTTACAGGACGATGGCAATTATTATCATCGCTTTCTTTTTCTCGCAACAAGGGCGTTTTCCGCTTCTTTTCTATCGGAATGGGGGTGGTGCGCCTTTCCCACAATTTGGTAAGTTTCATGCCCCTTTCCCGCCATAATCACCAAATCGCCGGGGTTGGCATTGAGAATGGCTTTGTGTATGGCTGCTTTTCTGTCCGGTATCACCTCGTAGGGTGTCTCATACTTCCGGACACCCTCTTCAATAGCTTTTAATATAGCCATGGAGGTTTCCGATGCCGGGTTGTCGTCGGTCAAATAGACGGTGTTGGCCAAGCGCCCTGCAATTGCTCCCATCTGGGGGCGTTTCTCTCTGTCCCGATCTCCGGGGCAACCGAAAACAAGGTGGATGGGCCCGGAATGAAATTTTCGAACCGTCAGCAATAATTTTTCCAAAGCATCCGGGGTATGGGCATAATCCACCATTACTTGAATGTCGCTGTCGATACCGACGCTTTCCATTCTTCCGGTAACCCCTGTGCTTTCCTGTAAGGATTCCCGAATCACTTCTAAGGGTAAGCCTTCAAACAAAGCGACGGCGATGGCCGCCGTAGCGTTGGCTACCATCACATCTCCCAACACCGGCAAAGTGAATGCTCCCATTTCTTTTCCCTTCACCCTTAAGGTGAAAACCGTATGGTCGATCGCTTGTTCGGTGATTTCGATATGGTAATCGGCCTCGGCGTGAAACCCGTAGGAATATGTACGGGCTTTGCTCAGACCTTCACGACGCAGTTCGTCGTAGAGCCTTTGTCCATAGCTGTCGTCAATATTGATGATATTGGCCACGGTGGTCTGACGGAACATTTTTTTCTTTGCTTGGTAATAGGCTTCAAAGTTGTGGTGAAAGTCCAAATGTTCTTGGGTTAAATTGGTAAAAATACCATAGGTAAAGCACATGCCATACACCCGATCCAATTCCATAGCGTGGGAGGAAACTTCCATGGCCACATGGGTAGCGCCTTTTTGGTGCATTTGCCATAACATGTTTTGAATATCCGGCGCTTCCTCCGTGGTGCGCCCGGCATGGTAGAGCTCTTCCGCTTCCATGCGATTGGCAATGGTACCCATCAAACCGGCTTTCAAACCCGAACGGTGCAACAAGTCCTGTATAAATGTGACGATGGAGGTTTTACCGTTGGTGCCCGTTACCCCGATGATCCTCATTTTTTGTGACAAATGCCCGTAGGCGTCATCTGCCAGTACGGCTAGGGCTCGCCGGTCATCTTTGACTTGTAAATAAGCGGTGGCCAAGCCCTTAGGTGGTGGCTCAGCGGACACCACAAGCGTTGCACCCTTTTCGATTGCCATGGGAATATATGCGTTGCCATCGCTCTCAAAGCCGACTATGGCGACAAATACGGCACCGGGCGTTACTTTTCTGGAGTCGCACACCACCGTTTGAAGGGATAGGTCCTCCTCATAAAAAGCATCAATTAACAATTCATTTTGGTTTAAGTTCGCTACAATTTCTTTTAAAGTCATCATCCGTCTACCCCAATAAGAGATAATAAAAAATAGGAATTAAAATTCCGGGCAGGATATTCAGCGTTTTAATTTTTGTTATTTGGAGGGTATTCAACCCAATGACTATGATCAGCAAAGAGCCGAAGCCGGTCATATCTCCGATAACACTTTCCGTCATAAAAGGCGCTACCATGGAGGCAAACAATACAATGGCACCCTCGTATAGCAAAACAAAAATAGAGGAAAAGGCCACACCCATGCCTAAGGATGCCGCCAAAGTAATCGCCATGACACCGTCAATGGCGGCCTTGGCAAATAACGTGGCGTGGTTGCCCTGTAGGCCACTTTCGATGGAACCAACCACCGCCATGGCACCGACGCAAAAAAGCAAGGTTGCGGCGATCAGGCCCTTGGCAAGGCTTTGTTCTTGACTCATTTTACCCTCCATACGGTGGGCGAAAGCCTCAAAGCGTTGCTCCAACATCAAGCCTTCCCCGACAATGGCGCCCAATGCCAAAGAGAGCATGAGCACCATAACGTTTTGCGTTTTGGCCAAGCCGGATATCCCAATGTATAAAACACCGAGCATCATACTCTGAACCAGAGTTTCAGAAATTCTTTCAGAGATCCCCCTGCGAAAAATTAACCCCACACCACTTCCAACAATAATGGCCAAAGTATTGACCACAACTCCTGTTAACATCTTTCCACCTTCTTGCTTCATTTTATGTCTTAATTTTTACTTTTTCATTTTACCATAAACGATCTGCAATAACATTTTTTCATCGTCATTTAGTCAATTTTATCTTGACAAAATTTAAAATTCTTTTATACTATACATATGAATATATGTTCATATGAAAGGTTATTGAAATGACTGAAGATAAAAAAATTGAATGTTGCGATATTACAGAAGTTCATGAAGATATCGTCAACCACGTGCGAAGCAAACTGCCGGAAGAGTCCTTGTTGTACGATTTGGCAGAGTTATTCAAAGTTTTCGGAGATTCCACACGAGTGCGAATACTGGTCACTTTGTTTGAGTCGGAGCTTTGTGTTTGCGATATTGCGGAGGTATTGGGTATGAGCCAATCGGCCATATCCCATCAATTGCGCGTGCTGAAGCAGGGCAAATTGGTTAAAAACCGCCGGGAAGGCAAATCCGTTTTCTACTCTTTGGCAGACGATCATATCCGAACCATTTTTCAACAAGGGTTCGATCATATTCAAGAATAAGGAGAAACAAATGAAAAAGAAATTTAAAATGAAAAACTTAGGCTGTGCACATTGTGCTGAAAAAATGGTTGATGTCATTCAAAAAATTGAGGGCGTACAAGATGTTTCCATCAATTTTGTCTTACAAAAGATGACCTTGACTGCGGATGACAATCGGTTTGACCAAATCGTAGAGGAAGCTAAAAAAGCAATCTCAAAAATAGAGCCGGATTGCACACTTGCTTAAACCATGTCTCCCAGTATAAAAAAAAGAGCTTTGCGATGTGCCCTCGGCGCGGCACTTTTGGTGCTGGCTCTCATCCTGCCCCTTGCCGGACCATGGCGCATACTTCCCTATTTTGTGGCCTATCAGGTTGTCGGCAGCGACATCATTGCCAAAGCATTTGGCAATTTAAAAAATCGCCGCTTTTTAGATGAATACTTTTTAATGACCGTTGCAACCTTAGGTGCCTTTTACATCGGAGAATATCTGGAAGGGGTCGCCGTCATGCTGTTTTATCAGATCGGTACCTTGTTTCAAGATATGGCGGTTAACCGTTCTAGGGCGTCCATAGCGGAACTCATGGACATCGCTCCGGATACAGCCAACCTTTTGGTTGACAATCAAGTAACGGTTGTCGACCCGGATGAGGTTGCCGTCGGCGATACCATTGTCGTCAAAGCCGGAGAGCGCATTCCCTTAGACGGCATTTTGATGGACGGCAGCGGAACCGTCGATACCTCCGCCTTAACCGGAGAATCCGTACCCAGGTATGTACAACCAGGCGATCAAGTGCTCAGCGGCTGCGTGAACCTCGCTGGCATTTTGACCCTTCGGGTCACCGAAACCTTTGAGGATTCCACCGTTTCTAAAATTTTGGAATTGGTGGAGGAAGCATCGGAACGAAAAGCCAAAACAGAAAATTTCATCACCCGTTTTGCCCGGTATTATACCCCCGCAGTAGTGGGTTTGGCCTTGTTGATGGCCATCATACCTCCGGTGTTTTTTGCCCAACCCTTCCACGATTGGCTGAAGCGCTCCCTTATTTTCCTCGTTATCTCTTGCCCTTGTGCCTTGGTGATATCGGTACCCCTCAGCTTTTTTGGCGGTATCGGCGGTGCTTCTAAAAAAGGCATCCTCATTAAGGGGGGCAACTATTTGGAAGCCCTTGCCCAATCGGAAATTGTACTCATGGATAAAACCGGTACGCTGACCAAGGGACATTTTAAAGTAAAGGATATTTTTGCACGGACGCTCTCTCAAGAAGCCTTGCTCGAATATGCGGCTTTGGCAGAAAGTCAATCCAACCATCCGATTTCTCTATCCATCGTAGAAGCCTACGGCAAGCCTTTAAATAAAGAACTCTTGGCCTCTGCAACGGAAATTTCCGGTCACGGTGTCCATGCCGTCGTCGACGGAAAGCAAGTATTGGCGGGCAACCAAGTTTTTCTAGAAAAACACTTTGTCCAATTCCCTGAGGATTTCCCTTTTCCTAGAGCCTCAACGGAGGTGCACATCGCCATCGATGAGCAATACGCAGGAACTATTACCTTAGAGGACGAAATTAAGACCGAAGCAGCTGAAGCCATTGCTTCTTTAAAGGAACAAGGCATCCGGCGCCTTATCCTGCTTACCGGGGACAAGAAGGAAGTCGCTGAAACTGTTGCCGCGACTTTGGGTATCGATGAAGTCTACTCAGAGCTTCTACCCGGAGATAAGGTCGCCATGGTGGACAAAATTTTTAAAGAGAAATCCGACAAAGGAAAGTTACTCTTTGCCGGTGACGGTATCAACGATGCGCCGGTTTTAACCCGTGCGGATATCGGCATCGCCATGGGTTCATTGGGTAGCGATGCCGCCATCGAAGCGGCCGACGTGGTTTTAATGGACGACAACCCTGCTAAAATTGCCACCGCCATCAGCATTTCCAAGAAGACCATGGCCATCGTTAAACAGAATATTATTTTTGCCTTAGGTGTTAAGTTTTTTGTCTTAGCTTTAGGCGCCTTGGGCATGGCCAATATGTGGGAAGCTATATTCTCAGACGTTGGGGTTTCGGTATTGGCCGTTCTCAACGCAGCGAGAGCCTTGAGGCTTAAATAACCCGATATTCAACCAACCATCAACCCGTGTTTTTAAAGCTTTATTCAGGAAAGGTACCCAAGTGGTCTTTCAGCTTTAAAACGCGGGTTTTTTCTTTACTTTTCAATCTTCTTTGATTATAATAACCTCATTCTATTCTTTGATACCAATTTGCAAAGGAGAGTCCATGTTTCAAAATCAAAATGAACCTCAACATTTTTACGATAATAAAGAGGACGTCATCAATCTTTTCGGGTCGAAGGTCTTTAATTATACCGTCATGCGCAAGCGCCTGCCCAAGCATATCTACAAAGCGATGGTGGACACCGTCTTAAAAGACCTGCCCTTGGATGAAAACGTCGCGGAAGTTGTAGCCAGCGCCATGAAGGACTGGGCTATGGAATATGGCGTTACCCATTTTTCCCATTGGTTTCAGCCCATGACCGGCATCACTGCGGAAAAGCACGAAGCTTTCATCAGCCCCACCACCGAAGGTAAGGTGATCATGGAGTTTTCAGGAAAAGAACTCATTAAAGGCGAATCCGACGCTTCCTCCTTTCCCAGTGGCGGTTTGCGAGCAACCTTTGAAGCTCGGGGCTATACCGCTTGGGATCCCACCTCCTTTGCCTTTATTAAGGGCACGACCCTCTGCATCCCCACAACCTTTGTGTCCTTTTCCGGCGAAATTTTAGATAAAAAAACGCCTTTGCTGCGCTCGGATAAAAGTTTATCCAAGGAAGCCGTACGCATTTTACACCTTTTCGGCAAAACCGATGTCAAAAAAGTAAACACCAATGTCGGTGCGGAGCAGGAATATTTTCTCATCGATCGCAACGATTTTAAAAAACGTAAGGATTTAACCCTGACCGGTCGCACCCTGTTCGGTAACCGCCCACCTAAGGGACAAGAAAAGGATGACCATTATTACGGGCGAATCCGCGGCAGAGTGCATTCCTTTATGTGCGATCTGGACAGAGAATTGTGGCAATTGGGTATTCCCTCTAAAACACGTCACAACGAATCCGCTCCTGCCCAACATGAATTGGCCCCGGTGTATACCAACACCAATATGGCCACGGACAACAACCAATTGATCATGGAATACATGCAGAAAGTGGCGGCCCGTCACAATTTTGCCTGTTTGCTTCATGAAAAACCCTTTCAAGGTATCAATGGTTCCGGCAAGCATAACAATTGGTCCATGACAACCAACACGGGGGAAAATCTTCTAAACCCCGGAGATACCCTCCAAGACAACTTGCAATTTTTGACTTTTGTAACGGCCTTTGTCGAAGCGGTCGACCGCTACCCGGAAATGCTCCGTTGTACCATTGCAACCGCAGGCAACGATATGCGTCTCGGCGGTAGCGAAGCACCACCGGCCATTTTGTCGATCTTTTTAGGTGAGCAATTAACCGCAGCTTTAGAATCCTTAGAAACCGGCGCACCCATTCATGCCGTGTCCGATCTCATTATGGATTTAGGTATCGAAGCGGTTCCCAGTTTTAAAATCGATAACAACGACCGTAACAGAACCTCTCCCATGGCTTTTACGGGAAACAAATTTGAGTTCAGAATGCTGGGTTCCAACCAAAGCATCGCCGGCCCCAACATCGCCTTAAACACCATGGTCGCCCAAGTATTGCGGGAATTTGCCGACCAATTGGAAGGTGCGGATAATTTCGAAAAAGCATTGCGACGGGTTCTTAAAAACTCCATTCGCAATCATAAACGGGTTATTTTTAACGGCAACAACTACACCGAACATTGGCTACAAGAGGCCCGTAAAAGAGGATTGCCCAACTTGAAGAGCACCCCGGAAGCCTTTGCCAACTATTGTTTGGATAAGAATATCCTTTTATTTGAAAACCACAATATTTACACCGGCCCCGAATTGATGGCACGGCAGGAGATTCACCTGTCGGATTACTCCGAGACCATTACCATCGAAGCGCGAACCATGTTAACCATCGCAAAAAGAGAGATCTTACCCGCTGCACTGGCATATAGTCAAGACATCGCCACGGGTTATGCCCAAAAGAAGATGGCCGGTTTGGAAGCATTAACAGCGATAGAAGACCGCTTGATTCAAAAACTTTCTCAAGATTGCGATGAATTGGTTGCGGACATCGACCGATTGGAAATGACTCTTTCGGAAAACAAAGACATTGCTAACTCTCAAAACCGAGCCAACCATTGCCACGACACCGTCATCCCTGCTATGAAGGCCCTGCGCCTTGTCGCCGACCGTCTGGAATCCTACGTTGCAAGCCGCCATTGGCCCTTCCCCATTTACGAGGACATTTTGTATTATATTTAAATATTTTTAAAAGAATCGTCTTGAAGGTACAGCCGACATCCCGACAAACTTCAAGGCGATTTTTTATGCCTAAGGCTCTGCATAAACTCTAAATCATGGCGCTTTCCGAATAAATGTTAGTGTGGTATAATAAATTAATTTGTGAATTAGGAGAAAACTATGTCCGGCAAAATTAAATCCGCCTACCGCACCTCCATTTCCTTTTACGATGAGGTCTTATGCGGGCGCACTTGGCGGAGCAAATGTTATCTGTCTATTTTTTGGGGTGGTATCAACGACATCGATATCGCTGAACGATTGCTTCAGAAAATACCTAAAAATTTTAATGGCAAACTTTTGGATGTCCCTGTAGGAACGGGTATTTTTACCGCCGATACCTACGCTCATCTTAAAGATGCCACGATTACAGGGATTGACTACAGCAGCGAGATGCTTGAAAAATGCGAAAACTTAATGTCCAGTCGGGGCGTTTCCATCGAATTGCTACAAGGAGATGTGGGGGCCCTGCCCTTTGCAGATGAAGATTTCGACATACTGTTATCGATGAACGGCTTTCACGTCTTTCCCGATAAGCAAAAGGCCTACGACGAATGTCATCGTGTTTTAAAGCAAGGCGGCCTCTTTTTGGGTTGTTTTTTTATACGCAACGAACTGAAAATCAGTGATTGTCTGGTGAAAAATGTCCTCACAAAAAAAGGCTGGTTTACCCCACCCTTCGAATCGAAAGAAACACTACAAAACAGACTAAAGAAACGTTACGATCTGCTTTGGTTTCGGGTTGACGGTGCCATTGCCAGTTTTTTGTGTCGAAAAAAATAACTTGAATGTGCGATACACATAAAAAAACGCTCCACTGGAGCGTTTTTTTTGTTATCTTTTTTCTTTTAGAGACGTTTTAAAAGTTTTTCTCTCTCTTCTTCGTAGCCGGGTTTTCCCAACAGGGCAAACATATTGCGTTTGTAGTCTTCGACGCCGGGTTGGTCGAAGGGGTTCACCCCCAGCAGGTAGCCGCTTAATCCACAGGCAAATTCAAAGAAATAAAACAATTGACCCAAATAATAAGGGCTTTGTTCCGGAATGTGAACAACCAAATTAGGGGTTTGACCATCGGTATGCGCTAAGATGGTACCGTTCATCGCATTTTTATTGACAAAGTCCAAGTTTTTTCCGGCCAGATAATTTAAACCATCCAAATCTTCGTCCGCTGCTTCCATTAAAATTTCGGCGTCGCAATCTTCTACGTTCAATACCGTCTCAAACATTATGCGTGCACCATCTTGAATGAATTGCCCTAAGGAATGCAAGTCTGTGGTTAAATCGTAGGATGCAGGATACAGACCTTTGCCGTCTTTGCCTTCGCTTTCGCCATACAATTGTTTCCACCATTCGGAAACATAGTGTAAGCTGGGTTCGTAATTGGCCAATACTTCCATGCTCTTGCCTTTTCTTAAAAAGAGGTTGCGATAAGCCGCATACAACATGGCGCTATTGTCTTCAAACTTTTCATTGATGGCCATCTCCCGCATATCCGCAGCGCCTTTGACCAAGGCATCGATATCGGTGCCGTTGACAGCGATGGGCAATAAACCCACAGGTGTTAAAACGGTGAAGCGTCCGCCGACATCGTCGGGGATAATAAAGGTTTCGTAGCCTTCTTGATCGGCTACAGTGCGCAAGGCACCTCTTGCTTTATCGGTGGTGGCGTAAATTCTTTGTGCTGCACCTTCTTTGCCATACTTTTCTTCCAAGATTTTTCTGAAAATTCTAAAAGCAATGGCCGGTTCCGTCGTCGTTCCGGATTTCGAAATGATGTTGATCGAAAAATCCCTATCTCCAATAATATCGATTAAATCTCTGACATAGGTCGAGGAAATATTATTGCCGACAAAGTAAATTTCCGGTCCACCTCGCTTTTCTTTAGAGGCTATGTTATAAAAATTATGTTGCAGAAAGTCGATGGCTGCGCGAGCACCTAAATAAGAGCCGCCAATACCAATAACCAAAAACACTTCGGAATCTTGCCTAATGCGCTCTGCGGCAGTTTTAACTCTAGCATATTCCTCCTGGTCCATGGCCACGGGCAGGTCTATCCAACCTAAAAAATCATTTCCAGCCCCGGTGCCGGCAAGCAATTCTTTTCTAACATCCTCCAATTGCCTTTTGATGTAAGTTAATTCGTGATCTCTTACAAAATCCTTTGCCTTAGAAACATCCAGTCTTACGTTTTTTTCCATAGTCTTCTCCTCCGTAACCGCTCTTATTTGATCATCGAACTCGAAACCTTTGTAACAATTAAATTCTAACTTATATGATAACACGTTTTCCTTATTATACCATTTGTAAACCTTCTATAACAGTTTTAAATCTCCATATTGATAGCTAAAAGTAAGAATTGTAGGATCGTCGCTGTGCTATACTGATCGTAAATGGATAATGATTATTTTTAATGATAGATTGTATTTAAAGAGGTCCCCTATGGTTCATACCCATCGAATTTTATACACCCATAATGTTTTTCCATCTGAACCGGATGACATGAGAAACGGTGTATGTATGATCCATTCAGACAAAATCCTGTTAATCGATAGCAAAACAGGATACAAATATGATCTCAACCTCAAAAATCCGCCGGTATTGCTTGCTTGGAGAAACGAAACAGACCTTCTCTTGGTAGAAGAGGCAGGGAAAGCTTTTTTTATAGCGATCCCCCTCATCCATCAACCTCAAATCGGTCTGACTGTTTTTCATCCCTACCGGCTTTTTCGATTAAAAAAGGATTTAGAAAATTATCTGGAGGGCTCTAAAAACCCATTTTCAACCAAACCCTTCAAAGACACTTCGAAACTTTAGTTTTAAAAACCCAGTTATGATCTTATTCAAAAACAAAAAATAGAAAAAATCCGATAATCAGAAGATGAAGGGGGTAGTAAATATAAAAAAACCATTTGCCGCCGGGCAGATCCCGTCCTTTTTTGCCATTATATTTCGACAACAAAATCAACGACAGCAATAACCCCATGCGCATCACTGCATGACTCAAATAATACAGGTGAGGGAAGGTGCTCAAAAGCTCCTTTGCTTGTGAGATGGTATAACGCCCGTTGATGGTCCGATACAAAAGCATCCCATAAGGCCAATAAAGTTCTATATAGTAAAGCAAAACAACGGCACTGAACCAAAAAGCTTGTTTTCTAAAGTTTCTTCTGTTTAAACCAAAGGCTAAAATAAATAAAACACCGAAGTATTGCCAATCGCAAAAACTTGCCAAATACAAAATGGGAATGGTCAACAACCATCGCAAAGCCGGTTGTTTGATGGTATTGTGAAGGTGTAAGGCGATGAGTCCCAAAAGCAACACAAAAATGACGTTGAGCATTAAAAAACTCTCTGCATTGGGCAGGGCCCCAGTGCGATAAAAGATAAAGGGAAGATAAGGCAAAAGTGCAAAAAACAACAGACGCATGGCGTATTTTTTAATATTGCGGGTGTAATGGTAGCCCTCGGCAATAAAAAAACACATAATGGGCATGGTGAATCGGCCGATCAGATGCATCCCAATCCCCAATGGCGTCGTTGTCTCCACAAAAGCCCAACCGATATGATCGATAGTCATGGCAACAATAGCGATCATTTTCAATTGATTTGCCGTCAATCCGCTTTGCTGATTGGTTGTTTCCACATAATCTCCTAAATGCTTGCTCGATTTTCTCTTTTCCATCTCTCTGTATCCAACTCAAAATGCCACCAGCCCCCGTCATTCATTTTAAAACACGCCGATGCCATGGCATATTTCAGCATTAACCGATTTTGGACCTGTCTTGGTGTCAAGTGAGAATAAGTTTTTTGGGAAGCCGGAGACATGTACCCATAGGGTGAGCCCATATCCAAAGATATGCCCGAGGATAGCTTAAAAAGCGTCACATCCAAAGCCTCGCCGGTGCGATGCACCGAAGGAAATTTTATAAAGCCCTTCTCCATCAATTGCTTTTTGGTCAGCTTGGGATAATAGTAAGCTTTTTCCGGCATGGTCTCCGGCTCCTCCATCCAATCGCGGATGGCACACTCCGCCTCCTGCGGTCTGTAACCGTCGTAAACCCGAAGGGACAAACCTTGCGCCAACAATAAATGTTGAACCCGTTGCAAGGCTTCGGCGCATTGGGCACTCGCCCACACCACCGGAGCGTGGTAACCGGGTAAGGGTTTTCCTATGAAATTTTCGCCGGTATAAAATCTGACATCGGTTTCCAAGGACGGAATCCTTTCAGATAAATTGACCAAACCGGTTTTCTCCCCAGGGGTTATGCTTCTCATGTCATTTCCTCAAATTTAAAATCCCTTCTATTATAGCCTATCGAAGTGCATGAAAGAAGGGATTAAAAATAGTTTTGATCTTTTTACTTGCAAGCCTTACCCATCGTTGACATAAGTATTGATGAGTCTATAGGCGTTGGCCTGTGAGATACCCAATGTATCCGCAAAAGTTTTTACATTTTTGGCTTCATTGTAATAATTGATCACAATTTTCTTTTTATAGGACTCCAGCAATACATTGTAAAGAGACTCCCCATTTTTAAGGATTTCCATATCAACGTATTTTGCGACTTGCTCCGGCAAGTGATCCGTTTCAATCATATTGCCGATACTCATGGCAGCCATGTATTCTACGGCACTTCTAAGTTGCCGAACGTTGCCCGGCCAACTGTAGGACATCAATAACTTTAACACGTCGTCGGAGAATTGTTTGTTTTTATTGTATTTTTTATTATGTAAGGATAAAAAATACTTAAGCAAGGGAATAATATCGCTACTGCGTTCCCTTAAGGGGGGTATCGTTTGAGTAATACCATTAATACGCCAAAACAAATCTTCTCTAAAAACACCTTTTTCTACCTGTTTGTCGATGTTTTTATTGGTCGCGGTAACGATACGCGTATCCACATATTTTTGTTCTAAACCGCCTACAGAGATAAAACGCTGATTTTCTAAAAAATCCAACAATTTAACCTGAATGTTCCACTCCAGCTCTCCAATTTCATCTAAAAATAAGGTGCCGCCGTTGGCAAGCTCCACCAACCCCTTTTTACCCTTAGGACTGGCGCCGGTAAAAGCGTAGGGAACATAACCGAACAATTCACTCTCTATCAGATTATCCGGAATAGAAGCGCAATTAATAGAAATAAAAGGTGCATCTTTTCTGGGACTGCAATCATGGATATATTTGGCGAACAAACTTTTGCCGACACCGGTTTCTCCCAACAACAATACAGGGATATCGGATTTAGCCGCCTGGTACAATCGGTTGAGGGTTTTATATATAATGTAAGAGTTACCGACAATATTGTTATCCGACTTTTGCTTTTCTCGAGCACTTATCTTATTACTACCCGATTCTTCCAAATAATCGATATCAAAATGTTGAATCGCATCGTCATCCATAGAGGTATAAACGATCATCTCCAATTCGTTATTCTCATCGTAAACCGGCGTAGTGATGGTAATGTGTAGTTTTTTGTCCAATAAATATTTTTGGCGACAAAATACCGTTCTTCCTGTGTCGATGGCATATTGGGTAGAGGGCGGTGTCCACAAACCGTTGTAGGACGTTAAAAAATTAATATCCCTCATGTTTTCCGGTAAGATGCCGTGACACTCAATGCTTTTGGGGTTAGCATAGATGACATCTCCATCTGTATTAGCCACTGTTATTTCCGAATAACAATTTTCTAAAATTGTAATATACGTCTCTTTAGGTAAATCTAATAAATATTGTTGGTAGTCTAATATTTTTTCCAACTCGAGTCACCTCCGTTTTTTATATTATTTGAGAAATATTTTATCACAAATGAGAAAATATCAGAAGTATTGTATCCTTTTCATTCGTAATTTCGTCTTTTTTAAGATTTAATACTTGGCACACATCTTGCATTAATTATCGGTGCAAACATAATTAATAAATAGAAAAGGAGTCTATTATGTTAAAAGGTAATTTGTATGATGTTTTTTTCTCAAAAGAAGATGTAGAGTTGATGCATGCCTACGTCCTGCGCACCCTGGAAGAAGTTGGTGTTAAGTTTGAAGATGAAGAAGCACTGGAAATCTTCAGAAAACACGGCGCCAAATTAGAAGGCGATATTGTCTATATTTCCGAATCCATGGTAAATGATGCATTGAAAACCATACCGGAATCCTTCACCATCAAAGGTTATGAAAATGATTTGGAAATCGGTATAGGCAAAGATTTTATTATAGCGCCAACCAACGGCTGTCCTACTCTGGAAGATTGGGACGGTAAGATACGTCCATTAAATTCCGATGATTTGGAAAACTTTTACAAGCTATTAAATACCGACCCTGTCTGGGATATCTCTTCCCAAGTATCAGCCGATATTCCGGGATTTGAAAATTCACCTACCGAATCCGCCATGGCACAAATGGCCTTCCTAGGAAAATACTCCCGCAAACCTATTTACAATATTTTAGGTATTACCCCACACAACTATAAATGCGGCTCTGCAAAAGAAGGTGCAAAAGCAACTGTACAACTCATCAAACAATTATACGACAACTTTGATGATTATGTATGCTATAGCGGTATGTGTGTTCTTCCGCCACTAACCGTTGGTTGGGATGCTATTGGTCATTATATCGGTTATGCAGAAGAAAAACAACCCATTACCATTACAACTTGCTCCATGTCCCACTTAACAGCACCGCCCTCTTTGATGGGTTCTATTGTCGCAGACTACGCCAACATGTTGGCAGTCGCCATAATGATTCAACTGATCGAACCGGGTTTGCCGGTTATCCTAAGCCCCTTCTCCTCCATTACAGACCTAAGAGAAGTTCGATTAATGACAGGTGCTCCGGAATTTATGTTGATCATGCTCGGTCACCTGGCTTTAGGAAGCTACCATCGCATCCCCGTTCGTTGTTCGGGTTCTTTGGCTGACGGCTTTACCTACGACTATCAGGCCGGTGTTGAAAGTACCTTGGGAGCTTTGGCTATCGCCCTCTCTGACGGTTGTATCCTTCCCCATGCCGCCGGCGACCTATCCAACTTTAACCTCTTAAGTTTCCCAAAATTTATGATGGATGAAGAAATGCTCCGCTATATGAGACGTTTGCGTCAAGGTGTTGCCGTATCCGATAAAAAATCCAATTTTAATTTAATTAAGAAAATCGGACCCAGGGGTAATTACTTGAGTGGCAGAACATCGAAAGACTACAGGGAGGAAACCTACCTAACCACACCGGTATTTAACCGCAGCGGTTGCACACCGACCGACATAGAGAAAGTAAAAGATATTAGAGAACGCTCTTACAATGTCTTCAAAGAACGTATCGAAAGCTACGAACTCCCGGATTTTGACAAACGACAAAAAGACTTATTAAACAAACATTTACCGGACAAATATAAATTCTAATAAAACCCCTTGTACCGAAGGAATGAATCTCTTTCATTCCTTCGGTGGATATTCATTATAAAAGGAGGCGTGTTTTACACGTAAAACTATGAATCATAAAAAAGAATTAACCTATAAAGACCTATCGAAGTTCAGACGTGCTTTGATGATTTTTTTATCCGGTGCCGGTAGCGGTATTATTTATACGCCTATATATTTGAAAAACGTTTTTTATGAACCCTTATTGGTAGGTTTAAATATCACCAATGCGCAACTCGGTTTTCTATCCGGTATGTACGGTATTATGGCGACCATTTTGTATATTCCTTGCGGTATAGTTGCGGATAAATTCAGGATTCGTACTTTGGCCTCTGTGGGTTTTATCACCACGGCCTTTATGACCTATTGGTATGCCATGTTACCTTCCTACAATACTTTAGTTTTAATATTTGCTTTAATGGCAGTCACGACTATTCTCATCTTTTGGGGATGTCGTTATAAATTATTGCGTTTTAGCGGCTCCGGAGATGAATACCCCGTCATTGTCGGTATCTCTTACGCTTTGTACGGATTAGGCGGTCTTGCCATCAACGTTGTAACCTTGGCTCTATTTAATACCATGCCGGAATATCGCATCGGTGTGCGTATGTCCTTAATCTTTTTAGGTACGGTTATTTTAATTTTAGGCATCATCTCATATATCTTCATACCTAAGTTTAAAGGCGAAGTCAATACGGAAGCCAATAAAAAGTTTAATGTCAACGAATTTAAGGAAGCCCTTCGCCATCCCGGTGCTTGGCTCGCCAGTTTGACTCTCTTCTTTGTTATGATCGTCTACATGGGTATGAATTTCACCACACCCTTTTTAACCAATGTGTACGCCGTGCCCATGGTCATGGTTTCAATTATCGGAATGATCCGTTACTACGGTATTGCCATCATCGCATCTCCGCTAATGGGGGGCATTGCTAAAAAATTAAATTCTCCATCTAAGACCATCATCATCGGAATGATCGGCTCTGCCATTTGTATTGTCTCTTACCTGATCATGCCCAAAACGGCGGCCTTTATGATGATTGCCATTGTCGTTACTTTGGTGTTAGGCTTTATCGCCAACGGCGCCTATGGGATTGCCTCCTCCGTTTTGACCGAAACTAAGGTACCGCCGCATATTTTCGGTGCTGCAACAGGTATGTTGTCCGTCATCGGCTTTTTACCTGAAAGCTTTATGCATCAAGTTTTTGGCGGTTTTATCGACAAATATGCAAATGAAGGCTTTAACTATATCTTTATTTGCTTGGCAGCCAGCGCTTTGATAGCCATCGTATTTTGTCTTGCCACTTTGCGCTATGCAAAAAAGCAACAACAATTGCAACTTGAAGAAACGAATGAGCAAGTTTCTTAAGTTTTTGTCTACAAAGGGACTGTCTGAAGATATGTATTCTTTAAGGAGTCACTTATGAATCATAATAAAGAAAAACAATCGAATATAGACTGGACTGTCGTATCCGTATCTTTAATATTTGTTGCGGTATCTTGCATTTTTCTATTTGCAATGCCGGAACAGAGTACACGTATTATCAATCAAATTAACGATTTTATTGCCGTTAATTTTGGTTGGTGGTATATTTGGTTGGCAATCATATCCATCGTATTATGTCTTTATATGGGGTTAAGCTCTAAGTTTAAAGACATTAAAATGGGCGAAGATGCCGAAAAAGAATACTCTGAATTTTCCTGGGCAGCCATGATGTTTTGCGCATCCATGGCTGCGGGTTTTATCTACTGGGGATGCATCGAATGGGCTTACCACTACAGTGCGCCTCCCTTCGGTTTAGCGCCATTATCCGTGGAGGCCGGCGAATATGCGGCAACTCTTCCCTTATTGCATTGGGGTTTTTCCGCATGGAGCCTTTACTTGATACCATCCGTAGCTTTTGCTTTTGTGCACTTCACATTAAAGCAGGAACGATTTGATGTCGCCAACGTATGTCGCGAAGTTTTAGGCGATCGTGTTGACGGCACTTTAGGGAAGATTCTCAACATCTTTTTTGTCTTCGGTCTGATCGGCGGGGTCGGTACGGCCTTAGGAATCGGATCTCCTTTGGTATCTGCAAGTTTAAATAACCTTTTTGGTTTGCAGGATACACCGCAACTCAGAACTATTGTAATGATTGTCGTTGCAGCTATTTTTGCCACTTCTGCCTATCTGGGTGTTAAAAAAGGTATTAAAGTTCTTTCCGATATCAATGTGTTTGTGATGATTTCACTTGCGGCTATTATGTTTATTCTCGGCGATACCGTTTTTATCATTAAAATGTCGACCACCGCTTTAGGTAAATTGATGCAAAACTTTATCCATCTCAGTACCTATATGGATCCCATCAATAACAGCGGACACCCGGAGGCCTGGTTGGTGTTTTATCTTGCTTGGTGGATGTCTTATTCCATTTTTATGGGCCTATTCATCGCCAAAATATCCAAGGGACGCACCGTATTTCAAATTATTTTTGGCGGTTTAATTTACGGCTTTGCCGGAACATTTGTGTTTTTCTCCATTTGGGGAAATTTCTTTATGGGCAAACACCTGAACGGCAGTTTTGATGTCCTCGGCAGCTTGAAAAGTGTCGGCGGTCCGCAAACCGTTATTCAGGTTTTTAGAAGCTTACCCGTCGGCGTGGTATTTGTCTTGAGTATTTTAATTGCATCTATTATTTCTATGGCAACCAATTTTGATTCCGCTTCCTATACCTTGGCCATGGTCTCCTCCAAAAAGATACAATTGGGCGAACGCCCGGGCAAACCGCTAACTATGTTTTGGGCAATCAGCTTAGCGGCTATCCCCATGGTTATGATGTGGTTGGGTGCTTCTTTAGAGGATTTACAAGTTTTATCTATTATCCTCGCTCTGCCCACTTGTATCGTCTATGGGATTATCGTTGCCAGTTGTTTTAAAATGTTGTTGAAGTATCGCAAAAAAAGTATTTCTGAGTCTTAACACTCACCCAATGTTTAAAACCGATGTTGTCAACATCGGTTTTAAACATTGATTGATTCAAGTTTCTTTATTAAATATTGAATCTTTTTGAAGTTTTTTCCGCTCAATCGTTCCTTATTTTCCCAAAATAATTTTTCTAATTAAAATAGCATCAGTTTTTCAAATGACACACCTGTTGCGTTCACATTATATGATTTGACTATAAAGTTAATGGTGGTGCCAATTTGAATATGTTTAATTAATACCGATAATTCTAATCTTTTAATCTCTAATTTTTACATTGTATCAAAATTTTAACACATTCTTTTAACACATCATGTGNNTGTGGCCATGATTCTTTGCATTCACTATTGTTTTATTTTATTCAAAAAAGCTTTTAAAATCTAGTTTTTCTTTCTTTTTTTCAATTTTATATCTGATTTACGAAATTTTACAACTATCTGTTATTTACTTGTTGACAAACTGATATATCTATGTTTTAATTTGTTTAAACGAAAGGAGAGTTGTATGGTTTCTATCAAAAATTCACTGTTTCAAAAAAATTTGCGTTATGCAAAAAAAGGTATTATCTTTGGTGTTATCAGTGGAATGTTATGGGGGTTAGGGGGCGTAGTCATTTCCCTCGGGTTCGACAAAGAGCCTTTTATTAGTTACGCAAATTTGGGTTTGTACATTGTACCGCTCGTTATTGCATGTCTAACTGATGCCTTTGCTGCGATAACCACTTTGTTTATCAATATTTACAATGGAAAAGCAAAGGAGTATGTAAGAGTCATAAAAACCAAACCGGGCAAAATTATATGTCTTGCTTCAGTGTTCGGTGGTCCACTGGCCATGAGTGGATATTATATTGGTCTAAACTATGCCGGTCCATTCTACACAATGGCCATAACAGCTATCTATCCGGCTGTGGGAGCTATTTTGTCGAGAATATTTTTAAAAGAAAAAATTAGCAAAAATGCTTGGATTGGTATCATGTTTTGTGTCATAGGTGCCATCGTCGTCACTTATGTTGCACCAACCGGAGAAATTTATCCAAATTTTAAACTAGGTATTATCGCTTGTCTTGTAGCTACATTAGGTTGGGGAATAGAGGGTGTAATCTGTGCCTATGGTATGGACCTAGTAGATCCCGATTTAGCAATTGGCATCAGATGGGTAACTTCATTTTCTGTCTATTTCTTGTTTATTCTGCCTTTTGTCAAGGGCTTCTCTACAATTGGTTATGAATTGTTAATTAAGTCTTTTACATCACCATGGACCTTCATATTACTAGCAGGTGCGATTGTCAATGCCATTTCGTATTTTCTTTACTACAGCGCAATCAATATGACAGGCGTTTCTAGAGCTTTAGCATTGATGATCACCTATGCACTGTGGGGCGTTGTTTTTGGTTGGTTGTTTTCCGGAAGTGCAACCATCACTTTAAACATTATCATCGGTGCTATTATTACAGTCATTGGTGCCGGTTTAGTTGCCGGTAAGCCCAGTGAAATTATAAATATAAGAGAAAACTAGGAGCGAATGATGAGTCAATTACCTTTGAGATTTTCAATTCTTAAAATACTGCATGATGACGATAATGCTTTAACACCTTTCGAATTGTATGAAAAAGTTAAAACTATTTATCCCAATGAAAAACAAGCAACTGTAGATGCGCTGGATGGTCACCTGATGTCTATGAGAGGCGCAGGTTTGATAACCGTAGAAAAGGCACATCTAACAGAAGAAAGCGAATTGGTGAGTTCTTACAAGCTCACAGATTATGGAAAGGAGAAAGTTGAACAGTATATTTTATAACTGTCAATGAATTAGTATGAAAAAAAAGTTTTTAGATTCTTCCACTATTTCTAACTTACGCAGTAAGGTATCGGAAACGCTACAAAAAGTCGGTATCCGTTTTGAACATGAGAGTGCCTTAGATCTTTTTAAAAAGCACGGTATCAGGGTTGAAGGGGATCGTGTCTATTTAACAGATAAAGAAATTGAAGATGCTTTAAGTACTTTTCCGTCTTACGAGATCGGTGAAATTACAGAAAGAAAGTTAATCAACCAATTGTTTTTTGGTGTTCCCTACATCTTAGATGAAGAAACCGAAAAATACAGACGGGCCGCTATCTCAGATGTTGTAAAAATGTATCAACTTGGAGAAACTTCAGACTTGTATGAAGGCGCCGGCATCTGCGTTGTTGATCCACACGACAATGATGCGGAAGATAAATACGTAGCACAGATTGCAATGCTTCTAAAATACAGCGACAAATTTTTTACGAATGGTTTTAGAGCCAACAGTATGAATTCGAAAAATAAAGACATCTATCAAAGTGCTTATGATGCCATTAAGCTGGTTCGAGAAATACGCGGTGCTGGTGAAGACGAAGTTATTATGAACCAGTGCATCTGCCCCATGTCTCCTCTCAGTTATGATAATGAATGTATTTTAAATATTAATGCGGCCGTTGTGCAAGGCCAGAGCATTACATTGGTACCCTGTACACTTGCAAATTTGACAGGTCCTGCAAATATTCTAGGACTAAACATACACGATATGGCTCTGGCCTTGGCCGGAACTGTCTATATTCAGCTTTTAAGACCAGGCACTGAAATTTACTATTCCGTGTGTAGTACAGCAGCGGACATGCGAACGCTTCAACCATCTTATGGGTCTGTCGAAGAAGTGTTTGTTTCTGTAGGGTTCTACGAATTATGTTTATCCTACAAATTAAGTTGTTCCATATGTGCAACGCTTGCAGATTCTGCCAAACCAGATTTTCAAGCCGGTGTCGAATCAACCATCACAACATTATTACCCTTTGAATTGACTGAGATTGATTGCGTCTATTGTTATCCCGGATTAATGTCTGGATTTTATTGCGGAAGCTTTGAAAAAGCTATCTATGATGAAGAACTCATTCGCATTTCAAACCATTATCTGAAGGGCATCAACCAAAATATAGATCCCAATGTCATTGACGATATGTTAAACTCGATTGATAGCAACACATTTTTAAGTGGACGAACACCAAAACGTTACAGAGAAGATTTCTATCTACCAAAAATATTTTCAAAATATGGTGTCTCAGAGGACACAAAACCTGAGAAAAAAGAAATACATCTTCTAGCCTTAGCAGAAATAGAACGTCGTATCAATAAATACCAATTGCCTGAAAGAACTAAAGAGCAAAAGGAACTATTAAACCGATATTTGCCGGAGGCTTGTAAATACTAGTTAACTGAAACTACATAATTTAGCAAGGGTACGAAGCAATCTATTTTTTCGCTTGATCGTGCCCTTCTTTTTATTGGATTGGACTCGCACAATAGAGATAATATTTGATATTCAAACCATGATTCTGAATCATCTTACAAACTCAGTTTCAAGGAATATCAAGTTGTCAATCACCATCAATTTTAGTATCGTAAATGCTTATAAATTCTAATCTTTTTTTGATTATATGCATTTATGTTACAATCAATGAAACATAAAACCTAGAATTTTGTGAGGTAAGTATGAAAAAAATGCTGATTGATGCTGTTACGGAACTCAACGATCAAAAAGTTATTAAACTCTTAGATCGATGTATCATCGCTCAAGTGCCAAAGCAAGCAATATGGCAAGCATTAAATGAAGGTTTAGACAAGGTGGGGCGTCTATACGAAAAAGGCGAATATTCCATTGCAGATTTGATGGTAGTCGGAATGATTTTTGAAGATGCCTTGGAGCGGACCGATATCTGCAGCATGTATGACAACATAGAAACAGAGGTTGAATCCCATACTATTTTAGTAGGAACTGTAGAGGGCGATATTCACGACATAGGAAAAAATATCTATAAAGGTGCTTTGGCTGCCGGTGGCTTCATCGTCAAAGACATCGGCATAGATGTCTCTCCTGAAGATTTTGTAACTGCAGCTTTAAAAAATAACTGCTTTATCGTTGGAATTTCCGCAGTCTTAACCGACTGTATTCCTGCCATAAAGGATACGGTAGATGCATTCGTAAAAGCCGGTACTCGGCAAAATGTTAAAATTATTATAGGTGGTTGCGTTGCAACTCAAGCTGTCTGCGATTTAGCCGGTGCAGATGCCTACACACGTTCTGCGATTCAAGGTTTGAAAATTTGTCAAGATTGGATTAAGCATGAAAACAACTGAATTCAAATATTTACACATAGCGGAAACGTTACGTATCAAAATACTCAGTAAATTTTGGAAGCCCGGAGACATGCTTCCTTCTGAGAACGCTTTAAGCCAGGAATACAAAGTAAGTAGAATGACCATACGCAAAGCTATAGAAATTTTAAGCAATGAAGGTTATGTCATCTCCAAACCGGGAAAAGGAAGTTATGTCAAAGAGTTTACAATCAACAATTTTAAAGTATTGTATTTGCCGAAGCTTTTAATCAAAGGTGGCTTTACAAAAGCTGAATTATTGAATGTCGATGTTCAACCAGCTGACATTGACATGGTTTATCATCTCCAGGTTGCGCCTTACACAAAAATTGTTCGTATTCAAACAATTCTCTATCAAGACATCTTGCCCGTAGCTTTAGAAATTAAGTACATCCCTTATTTTCCGGGTATCAACATCGATGAAGACAGTTTAGACTATCAAAGTTTAATAGATACACTTTCTGGAGATGCTTTTATTTCCAATTGGCGTAATGAGGTAACGATAACAGGCGCCTATCAGAAAAAAATGCCGTCACTACTTTCCCATTTAAAGAGCTTGCAAAAGTATATTCCGGGTTTTGTCATGGTATTTGAAGAGAAACTTATGGATGAAGATAACATCCCCTTGGGCTATGCCAAATTGTATATTCTCAATGATTTTTGTGTTTTAGAAGGATATTCTACATGTTAAAAACTCATGAAGTTATTTTTAACGATATTAAAGAAAAAATTGAAAATGGAACCTACCAAGCGGAGGAAAAACTCCCTTCTTTAAGAGAGTTTTCTAAAATTTATCAAAGTACACCGGTTACCATCAAAAAGAGTTTATCCGCTTTAGAGAATATCGGTTATGTTCACGTCGAAGATCGGGTTGGTTTTTTTGTAACATCTCATTCTGTTAAACCTCATATTCTTTATTATCACGACTCAAAGAGTCTGACAAATATGGATCACCAAAAAATCATTGAGATTTCCTTGGTGACTTCAGAGGAGGTTTTAAAGGACATTCAACACGAAACGCCTAAAAATAAGAACGTCCGGTATCTAAAAATAAAACGTTTATGGTGTAACGAACTGCTCCCTATCGCCGTCAATACGATTTATTTGCCTCATAAAAACACGACCCATCTACCCCAAAAAAACATCGCACGTATACAGGAATGGTTGGATTTGGTGCTCTACAATTATGACGTCTCCAGACATCTTACCATTACTCTGACAAAAGGTAATCACCCCTCTAGGGAACTGTTGTTTTTAAATGAGCAAGAGCCGTTGTTTTGTTTTACACAATTTTACCACACCATTAAAAAACAATTAGCGGGCTTAAGTATAACCCATACACCCTGTACAGAAATTGGCTTGAAAATGAAGTATTAATTTCGTACCTATTGAACACTTATAATGATGCAACCACCGCGCAATAGGTGCGAACTCCTTACTTCATCTTTTTTAATGGCACCAAACCCTTAATATTAATTTTAAATTCCTACTGAAGGCTGTTACTTATCTTGACCCTCTGCGAACTCTGATTCATTTTCACAACTAAATCTAACAATTTCTTCACGACGTCAGTAACGCACCATGGGGCAAAGTAAGTCCAACACTCTAGTGCTTTTTCCAATATCAATAGTTTTCTACAAATCGCCCCCTAGGTGTGCGCCAATTAAAAAATCCGTGTGTCATTTTCACAATCCTATTTCATACTTTTAGCCTTGATCAAAATATTTCCAATATAACACTATGCGCTCTATTACCGTTCATATCCTACCTTCTTTTATTTTGCCATAACACACTTTATAAAGAGAAAGTGGCTGAAAATTACGTTTTTACTTGACTTTTGGCCGTTATTAAGAGAAAATGAAGTATATTAGGTTATGAAAGGATACGATGATGAAAAAAAGAACAATCTTTATCTTTGTGGTTCTCATGGTCGCAGCCATGGTGTTAGCCGGTTGCGGTGGCGGTAGTTCCGACAGCGGCGACAAAGCAACAGCCGACAAGGGTGATGTTTTACGTGTTGGTATGGAGTGTGGTTATCCACCCTTTAACTGGACTCAGGTAGACGATTCCAACAAAGCTGTAGCCATTGATGGCGGCAACTACGCCGGCGGTTACGACGTTGAAATTGCTAAACTGATTGCAGATGGCTTGGGCAAAGAGTTGGTCATTGTTAAAACCGCATGGGACGGTTTAACACCGGCTGTTCAATCGGATACGATCGATGTCATTATGGCCGGAATGTCCCCCACTGCTGAGCGTAAGGAAACCATCGACTTCTCAGACTATTACTATCATTCCGACTTAGTGATGGTTGTTAAAAAGGGCGGTCCCTTCGAAAATGCTAAATCCTTAGAAGATTTTAAAGACGCTAAGGTAACAGGCCAGCTTAACACCTTCCACTATTCCGTCATTGACCAAATTCCCGGTGTTGTTAAGGAACAAGCCATGGAAGACTTCCCGGCGATGCGCGTAGCTTTGCAATCCGGTATGATCGATGCTTATGTATCCGAACGACCGGAAGGTATTTCTGCTACAGCAGCAAACGATGAATTTGCGATGGTTATCTTTGACGAAGGAAAGGGCTTCGAGTACACCACTGACGACTCCGCCATTTCTGTGGGACTCAAAAAAGGAAACGATGAGTTGAGAGAAAAAATTAACGAAATTCTAAAAACCATCCCAGAAGAAAAACGTCAGGAAATTATGGAAGCAGCGATTAAAAATCAACCTTCCGAGCAAGAATAAGAACATGCAAAAGCCTGGTCATCAAGGGATCAGGCTTTTTTATTTGCAAATTCCAATTTAGAAGGAGCATTTTATGTCATCAGAACCCAGTTTTTTTCAAATTTCCTACAATATATTTTTACAATACTGGCCCATGTTTTTGAAGGGTACTATTGTTACCCTCATTTTGGCCATTGCAGGAACACTAACCGGAACCGTCATCGGTTTGCTCATCGGTGTGGTGCGCACGATACCCACCCACCCCCACGACTCTACCTTTAAAAAAATTCTTTTAAAAATTTTAAACATCATCTTAACCATCTATATCGAAGTTTTTAGAGGTACACCTATGATTGTTCAGTCCATGGTTATTTTTTATGGTGTCCCCATTTTATTTGGCATTAAATTAGGTGTCTTTCAAGCTGCGTACTTTATCGTCTCCATCAATACCGGTGCCTATATGTCGGAAATTGTACGTGGAGGTATTTTATCCATCGATAAAGGACAATTTGAAGCCTCCAGTTCTATCGGTATGAGCCATTTTCAAACCATGGTCAATGTGGTGATGCCACAAGTTATCCGTAATATTTTACCGGCTACGGGCAACGAATTCGTGATCAATATCAAAGATACTTCGGTGCTCAACGTGATCGGTGTCAGCGAATTGTTTTTTGCCTCTAAGAGCATTGCAGGAAATAATTTTAAATACTTCGAAGTTTATTTGATCACCAGTATCATTTACTTGATCTGTACTTATAGCGTTACCCAATTATTGCGCTTTGCAGAGCGCCGTATTGAAGGGCGGGACAGCTACACCATTCACGGTTCAACAACTTTAACGGATTCCAAGTTCGAAATAAGACCGGGAAGATCATAGAGGTGTATCATGAAAGACAAAGTTATAGAAGTTAATCATTTAAGTAAAAACTTCGGTGAAAACGAAGTGTTGAAGGATATTCATTTCGAGGTTTATTCCGGCGAAGTTGTATGCATCATCGGATCCTCGGGGTCGGGGAAAAGTACCTTGTTGCGTTGTATCAACTTGTTGGAAACCGCTACTACCGGCGAAATTTTATACCGTGGGACCGATATCAACACACCGGGGTTCTCCACTACGCAGTACCGAACCAAATTGGGTATGGTGTTTCAGCAATTTAATTTGTTTAAAAACAAAACGGTGTTGGGTAATTGCACCTTAGGTCCGATCAAAGTCCTAAAAAAATCCAAGGAAGAAGCCAGAAAAACCGCATTGAAATATTTAGATGTGGTGGGTATGGCGGATTATATCGAAGCAAAACCTGCACAACTATCCGGTGGACAACAGCAACGAGTGGCCATAGCCCGGGCACTTTGTATGGAACCCGACGCCATTCTCTTCGACGAACCCACCTCTGCTCTAGACCCGGAAACCATCGGCGAGGTTTTAAAGGTTATGAAGGAGTTGGCGAAAAGCGGGCTGACCATGCTCATCGTCACCCACGAAATGGAATTTGCCCGGGATGTCTCCAGCCGAGTCGTTTTTATGGATAATGGCATCATCGCCGAAGAAAACACACCGGAAAATATTTTCACGAACCCCAATAATCCCAGAACCAGAGAGTTTTTAAAACGTACCTTGGACAAATAATGACAGATCACAAAACAACCTGGTTAACCATACAATTGAAGTCAACAACCAATGGTCCTACACCGTGTTTCTGATCTAAACCGAGTGGATCCTTGGTTGTTTGTTTTCCACACAAGAAAATCATCAGCTTCTAATATCGGATATCCTATGACAAAGTGTGAAATCTTTGTATTGATTAAATTGTTCTCTTTTGGATAGTTTCTTAATCTACCTTAAAATATTCTGTCACAAAATTATCTTGAGTCAGGTATCGGGTATAATATTCTAGAGCTTATAAGCTGATAATTGTTTCAACTGAGGTGAAAAATTGACAAAAAAATCTAATCCTGTAAATCTTGGAAAAGGCTCCGTGCCGAAATTATTGTTTAAATTGGCCATGCCGGCAATTTTAGCGCAATTGGTCAATATACTATACAATATGGTCGATCGGATGTATATCGGCCATATCCCGGAAATTGGTCCCTTAGCCTTAACCGGTGTCGGGGTATCGATGCCTATAATCATCCTGATTATGTCCTTTACGTCTTTAGTGTCCGGCGGCGGCGCACCCAGAATATCGATCATGCTGGGGAAGGGTAAAATTCAAGAGGCAGAAAAAATTCTCGGAAATTGTACCGCCATGTTATTGGCTTTCAGCATTGTTTTAACGCTATTCTTTTATCTACTGGCTGAGCCTTTGCTCCTTGCCTTTGGGGCCAGCAGCAATACCTTGGGTTTTGCCAAGGATTATTTACTGATTTATGTATTGGGAACTGTTTTCATTCAATTGGCCACGGGGCTAGCATTGTTTATTTCCGCCCAAGGGTTTACCAACATCGCCATGCGCGCCACCGTAGTCGGCGCGGTCTTAAATATCATTTTAGACCCACTCTTTATCTTTACATTAAAAATGGATGTCAAAGGTGCTGCGATTGCAACGGTGATCAGCCAAGCAGTATCCGCTGTTTATGTTTTGCGATTTTTAACTTCTGAGCGCTCAAGCATTCAACTCAGCACTCAATATATTCGCTTGGAGAAAAAGGTTATCTTACCTTGTTTGTTTCTAGGTCTCTCTCCTTTTATTATGCAAAGCACGGAGAGTGTTCTAGTCGTCGTTTTAAACACTTCTTTGTTAAAATATGGAGGCGATTTGGCCGTAGGTGCCATGACCATTATATCTTCGGTGATGCAGTTCTCTTTAATGCCCATGCTGGGATTAGGCCAAGGGGCACAACCGATTATCTCTTATAATTACGGTGCTTTAAACTTGGAGCGCATGAGCAAAGCTTTTAAAACCTTGATCATTGTCTCTATGCTTTATACTACCTTTATATGGGGCCTGACGATGTTCGCCCCCAAGGTATTTGTAAGGATCTTTACCAGCAATACAGAGTTAATGATCTACTCTGCAAAAGCTTTGAGAATCTATATGGCCGGTTCACTTCTGTTCGGTTCGCAAATTGCTTGTCAACAAACATTAGTAGCCTTGGGCGATGCAAAAATGTCAACTTTTTTGGCTTTATTCAGAAAAATCATTTTGTTGATTCCACTCGTTTATATTTTACCGATTTTTTTTACTGACAAAACCTTCGGTGTTTTCTTAGCGGAACCCATTGCCGATACTGTCGCCGCATTGACAACTTTTACGTTGTTTATGCGCTCTTTTAAAAAATTCCAAATGGATATCAAACAAAAACAAAGAATGGAGACAAGTTCTTAAATGGACCAGGAGGTGTCATGAGTAGTAAGGAAAATTCCAGACGGTGGGTCTTTAGACTGTTTCAAAGAAGATTGATTGTCTCTTTGCTCATTATCATTCAGGCCGGTATTTTAATTTATTTTGCCATCAGCTCCAGTCGACAGTCTAAAATTGTCGATATCGTCTTTCGCGTCCTATCTTTTATGGTTATTCTTCAAATACTCAATACCCGTATTAAAAGTGCCTTTAAAATGACTTGGATGCTCTTAATTTTATCCTTTCCGGTTTTAGGTGTAACTTTTTATATCCTACACTATTTCCAAACGGAACCCAAGAAGCTCAACAAAGCCATGAATATCATGGAAGGTTTGTCCAGATCTTATTACGATTTGTCCAATCGCTATTTTGAAGAAGCGGTGGCCATGGCGCCCCAATTAAAGTCACATCTGTACTATCTCGATAAAACTGCACACTTCCCGGTTTATAGAAAAACCCAAAGCACTTACCTATCCCCGGGAGAAGTCAAGTTTGAGGCTTTACTGGAACAATTAGAAAAAGCGGAAAGGTACATTTTTTTAGAATACTTCATCATCGAAGAAGGCATTATGTGGGACAACATCTTAGCCATTTTAAAAGATAAAGCCGCCGCCGGGGTCGATGTCCGTTTGATGTACGATGATATCGGATGCTTTCTATTGCTCCCCAAGGACTATCCCGAACAAATGGAATCTTATGGCATTCAATGCGTGGTTTTTAACCCCTTTAAACCCTTTTTAACCACCATACAAAACAACAGGGACCACCGAAAAATTGTGGTGATCGACGGCAAAGTCGCTTTTACCGGCGGCAACAACCTCGCCGATGAGTATATCAACGCTTATCCCAAATACGGACATTGGAAGGATGCCTCCATTATGGTAGAAGGCGAAGCCGCTTGGAGTTTTACCATGATGTTTTTGCAAATGTGGAGTTCTGTCACAGGCGTTCAAGAAAATTTTGAATCCTTTTACCCATGGCAAGAAGAAGGGTGTCCCACCGAAAGCGACGGCTTGGTGCTACCCTATGCCGACAGCCCTTTGGATTATGAAAACGTCGGCGAACACGTTTATCTGCAAATCATTAACAATGCTAAAAATTATCTCTACATCAATACACCTTATTTAATTGTAGATGAAAATATGATCTCAGCGCTTATTTTGGCCGCAAAATCCGGTGTGGATGTTCGCATCGTGACGCCCCACAAGGCGGACAAGCATTTGGTGCATCTGACGACGCGCTCCTTTTACCGGAGCTTAATCGCTTCCGGCGTCAGGATTTACGAATACTCCGAAGGGTTCATGCATTCCAAGACCTTTGTCTCCGACGATGAAGTGGCCACCGTGGGAACGACTAATTTAGATTATCGCTCTTTGTACCTGCATTTTGAATGTGGCGTATGGCTGTATAAAACCCAATCGACCTTAGCCGTCAGAGACGACTTTTTATCCACTTTGGACTTATGCGAGGAAATTACTTTGGAAAAATGCCAAAACAATATGCTGGTACAATTTATTCAAGATGTTCTACGTGTGATTGCACCGCTGCTTTAAACAATGGATTGGTGCTTCTTGAGTCGCTGTTCTAAATATGACGCTGAATTGTTTTTTTATAATCAATCGATGCCAGACGTTTTTTCTAGGATTTTTCCCATAAAACAAGCCCGTTGTGTTTCACAACGGGCTTTAGTTTTATAGATTTGCTAGTTTTTAAATTTTGTTATTTGATTTTTTTCTTCAAGGCAACCATTCCCAGTCCGGATACCATCAAGGTGACCAAGCTCATCATAGAGGTGGGGTCTGCGGTTTTCGGTATGGTTGTCGCTACTTTTTTAACCGGTACAAAGACATCGATATCTTTGACAATTACTTCCTGATCCTTCAAATACATATTGAAGTAAATGTTCATAAGTTGTTTGACTGTGACGTGTTCGGAGTTTTCAATCTCAACACGTTGTTCCGGGGTAAAGCTTGCGAGAAGAATGTCTATTTCGTCTGCATCGTGAACATCAAAATTGATTTCGCTTTCTTGCTTAATGACAACATCTTTCGCATCTTTAACACTAACGATTTGCTTCGGAGCCATTTCGATAGCCATCAGGTTAACATCTGCAACCGCTTCGACTAAAACATCTGTAAAGTTACCGTCCGGGCCTATGGCCATGGTTCGAGGGGTTCCCTCTTCGGTTTCCGGTACTGCTAAAACAACATTTTGGTTGTTGGATTCTTTGCTGGTATCGATCAGGTCTCCACCGTTTAACAGGCTGAAGCCTTCCGGTAAACCTTTGATAACGTCAGCGACGGTTTTTTCTTCACCTCTTTTGAAATCTCTAAAGATCGTAGGTGCCGTCGTAATGGTGCCATCTTCTGCTTCTACTTGTAAAGGATTCCCTGCAATATCTACCAAGTAAAAAGCGACTTTTGCTAAGGCATCGCCTATCGAACCTGCTGCACTGTCTTCAGGTATCGAACTGAGAACAGCGGTTGCAGCTTTTGCACGAGGATCGACAGTGCCACCACTTATAATGTCTCTTTCACCGAAAGCCCTTAACTCATTGGTTATATCGATCGGTTTGTCTTCTTCCGGATCAAAGTTTTCAATACCTATGATAAAGCTTCCAAGATCCAAGCCGTCTACGTTTTCGACGCTTACAAGTATTTCTTTTGTGTCAGGTATGCTGTCAGTCTCACTTGCCAAAGCGGGAACAGCACTTAGAATGATAGCCATTGCTACTAAAAAGCATAGCCATTTTCTTATATCCCTACTTTTCATCTAAATACCTCCTAAATTTATATCTTAATTATAGCTTAATCTTTTACATTTTTCAAGTCTAATGTAACTCTTTTTGTCATTTTATACAAGAGTTGCTTTCGGAGGGGAGGTGCTCCCTCCGAAAACGGCCGTTTATTTTTTACGTCTGAGCACGATGGTGGCGATCAGACCGATGACGGATAGCCCCAGTAAAATCCCCACGATGATAACCGGCGACGTATCCCCGGAGCGTATGACTCTGGTAATGCGTTGCTGCCAAGCTATGGTTTCTTGGCCTTTACCTTGTTCGCCACCGACCTTTTTACGTTGAGTGTCTGCAATCCCGGTGCCTGTACCGGACTTTTGAGGGCGCACCACTTTTAAAGTTGTGGATTTGCCTTCGTGGGTGATCTTCAGCGTTTGGGGTTTTTTGGTGTCTCGATCGTAGGCGGGGTTGACGGTATAGGCATCGGCACCCAATATCTTTTTAGTGCCGTTGTCGTAGTAGGCGGTTACCACCAATTCCGGTAAATCTTGACCCACAGCCACCACGACGGTATTGCCTTTTTGTCCCGATACCTCAGCGGTTATCTTGGTTAAGGTCGGAACTTTAGGCTCGGACTTCGTTTTTTGAATTAAACCGAATAGGCTTAAGTGATCTACTGCGGCTGTATAATGCGATGCTTCCGTTTCGCCTTCGAAAATTTCAACTTCGTTTTCATCCGTCGGGAAGTAACCGATACCTAAAATGGTGTCCGGTGTCAGATCGCCCAGCGGTAAGGATATGATGACCTTTTGGTTGTAAGCAATAAAATCATCTCCTTTTTTCAGTTTGATATCGTACAAGTTGGCTAAATTGAAGCTCGGTTCTTCGGATAGTTTTTCGGATGCCTCTTTAAAAGTTTGACTGTCCTGATCTTTAGGGATCACTACCAAGGTTAAACCCGCAAAATCGCCGTCTCCGGTTGCAGTTAATTTAACACCTGTCGTTTCATCGACCAATTCCGTCAATTTTTCCATAACGGTGATATCGATGTTGGCGCTTTCGCCACGATAGCTGACCGTAATGGTTTGATTACCTGCTGTTTCGGGGTCATAGCCCGTGACGGTTACGTCCTCGACGGACAAGTTTTCTTGTGTACCGTCGTCATACTTGACAATAATTTGAAGAACATCCGCCAAGTGGCTGCCCAAAGGTACCGGATTTTCGCTTAAGGACAAGTCGATGCTTGTTATTTTTTTTGCGGGTTCCGTCACATTGAGGGTAACCGTATCGGTTTTGGTGGGATCTTCTTTTAAAGTCACGGTGATGGTTTGTGTATCCACAACGGTGTTGTCGAATCCGCTGACTTCGTAGGCATCTGCCGTCAAAGTTTCTTCGGTATTGTCGTTGTATTGTGCTTTGACCGTCAGAGCCGGCATGTCTTCGTATTGTTCGATTTGAGACTTTTCTAAGGTCGCGCTGATTCCGGTTAAGGTCTTAACGAACCCTTCCTCGACTGTTACATGTATGGTAGCCTCAGAGGTATCGTACTTGACGGTAACGTCCTGTTCACCCAATGTGTCTTTATCGTAACCGATAATTTTAACCTTATCGGGGGCCAAACCTTCGTAAACTTGCCCATCGTACATGCCCCTGACAGTGATCGGCAAGGTTTCTGTCCCTTTTTCCACTGTTAAGGTGCTGGGATCTACAACGATGCCGTCAAAGACGGGGTTCACGGTGACTCTCAGAATGGCTTCTTTGGTCACATCATTTTCCGTGTATTGAACGGTGGCATTTTGCTCACCCGTCACTTCATTGTCAAAATTTGTAATCGAGATGCCTTCTTGATTGGAATCGTAGGTCTCCGTACTATCGTCGGAATAAGTCGCAATGACCTTGAATTTTGAAGGCATGCTCTTTGCATCGACGGTTTCTGTATCCGGATCAAGGGTGATGCCGGTCAAAGTTCTAGTTGGTGTCTGTGTTTCTTCCTGAACATGAACCCCTAAGGTCGCGGTTTGTTCCGAGTAGGTTACCGTTAGGGTATAATCTCCGGCGGTTTCTCCGTCGTAATCTCCGCTCAGGGTATAGTCCCCTGCTTCGAGGGTTTTTTCCGTACCGTCGGACATAATTGCGGTGACGGTGATTTCATTTTTCAGAGCATCTAAGGCTGTGCCTTTCTGGACTTCTAATTCCGTCGGAGCAACGCTGATGCTCTCTACTGTCGGTTCCGGACTTTCATCTGCCGCGGGGTTTGTTCTATCAAATAAAACAACGGTGTAGTGGATCGCGACCGGCGTACCGTTTTTATTCAAACCCTCAATCTCTACTTTGTATTCGCCGGGATCAAAGCTCGATACATTACTCGGTTCAAAGGTAATGGTCTGTTTAAAATGATCCGCATACTGTACCTGCCCGGAGGTGTTGGTCGCTTCTTCTCGGCTCCCATTGGGATTGGTAACATAAATCTGAGCCGTTGTGTTTTGGTCCGATGAGAATTCGTTGGGGTTTAAATAAACCGTCCAAGCTGCATTTTCGTGGACCAATTCGTTGTAGGGAAAGTTCCCCGGTGCCGGCATGGCGTAAAAATCTTGTTCGTAAGCCACCGCCGCGCCGTCATTTACAACATAAGCCGATTGAGCTTCTGCTACCCAATTCCAATCTTTGCCATCTTTATTTTTTGTATAGGGTACCGTGGCTGCTCCAAAGGCTGCACGGTTGTGGCTGGGGTCGAGCAAGGCCTCTCGATGCCCGATCACCTTCTCATGATTCGTTAATTCTACGGCTTTGCCTTCATTAATCCAAGATTTAATCCCTTTACCGTATTTACCCGTAGGGGGAGAACCCGGTGACATGCCATCATTTGCTCCCGCAATGATATTGTGGAAGGCAAGGGCATTTTCGCCGGAGATCTCTGCCCAACGGTCATCGGACATGCCGGAGAGACCGGCGGGTTTCGATTCCGGTTTGTGGGCTAACCCCGGACCTTCTTTTAACCGATAGGCTTGAACCAGTGAAAAATCTGCAAGGTCTTGGTTCGTAGCAATACTTGCAATTTCCGGAGCACCGTATAACCATCTAAAATAGTTGATGCCCTCTAAAATTTTGTCTAAATACGTCTGATTTAATAAGCCGCCACTGGTATCTATGACCTGAGGGGTCTCATACAAATCCTCATAACCCGGTGCATCTTCAAAGATACCGTTGTAACGATCGGCAATTTCTTGTTGTGTCTTTTGATAATTTGCAAATGTATTGCCGTCGATTACTTCCGGTTCCTGTGCGAAGGTACCGGGGACCGTCGCCATCACCAAGGCAAGCACCAAGGCGATGATCAGCCATCGTTTTCTCATAATATCCTCCTTTTTTATCCACCCTACCTTTTGTTTGTACACCTCTTTGATCAAATTGGTAAGGGTAAGTCTAAACAATAACGGATATATTATTTTAACATATTCTTAAGAAAATAGATACCAAAACTGTGAAGTCTCTTCGAAATAAAAATAAACTTTTTCGCAAAGAGAGGGGCCTTTTATACCGAGTTTTACAACACCAATTTTTAAAAAACCAAAGCCTTCAAGCGCTACGCCTCAAGTGGCGGCTGTGGTATAATAAATGCTGAAAAGAGGGAAAAGTCATGAATCAGTATCAATACCGAATCAGCGATGATAATCTCGCGACAACAACCATAGAAAATATTTTTATCAACGAGTATATGCCCAAAGCCAACGGCGATTACGTTAAAATATACCTTTTCGGTTTAAAACAGGCAACCAATCACCAAAGCGTCACCATTGACAATCGGGATTTGGCGAAAAATTTTTCATTAACCGAAGGGGATGTCATCGCTGCGTGGAAATATTGGGAAGACCAGAAAATACTAAAAGTCGAATATATCGGTTCGGAAAAAATCGTTATCACCTACGACCATATTTTATCGAACATGCTGGTGGGAGACCAACCGGAGGAAAGCCCAGAAACCACTGTTGACGCATCCGACGATGAGAATGAAAGGCGCATCCAAGAGATGTTTTTTGCAATAGAGGGTATGATGGGCAGACCCCTAACCGGCAACGAAATGCACTTTTACAAGTCCTGCCTACAGGATCTGCACTTTACACCGGAAACCGTCGTGCTTTTAGTGGAATACTCCATGAACATGATCGGCAAGAAAGACGAGAGTTTTAGCGCGATACAAATTCTCAATTACACCAAACAAGTGGCCAAGGGTTGGAGTCAGGCCGGTGTACACGACCACACCCAAGCGGAAGCCCATATGAAAGATACGCAGAATCAGCAAAAAAATCTTTACGAGATCTTTAAATACTTGGGGCTCAACCGCCAACCCATGGATTGGGAGAAAAAAATGATCACCACCTGGCAAACCGACTACGGTTACGACCTATCCATCATCGTGTTGGCTCTGGAGCGCACCCATACCCCCAATATTCGCTACGTCGACGGGATCTTAAAAAATTGGCATCAAAAAGGATACCGCACCGTCGAAGATGTTCAAGGAGAAGTCAAACCAAGTTCTACCAAGCGCCAACCCTCCAAACCTTTGGATGCAGAGCGCCAAGAAGCCTACGATACTTTGGCATTGAAAGACGAAGAATGGTTGTGGAGGAGCGAGGATGAATAAACAACAAAAAGAAATCCTAGAAGCTTACCAAAACAAAAACAAAAGAGCCCAATTTCTCCACAAGCAGAGAATCCAAAAATTAGAAGCGGAGATCCCCGAGTTGGTTCGGTTATCGGAAAAACAAGCAGCCTTAGGGGTCGAACAGATTAAAAAAGGCAATGATCCGCAAAGCCGCCAGCAATATCAAAAAAAGTACCGCCGTCTTGAGGAAAAAAAGGTAAAACTGTTGACAGAAAGGGGTTACAGCCCCAAATGGTTGGCTCCGGACTACGACTGCGCACAATGCGAGGACACCGGCTATATCGGATCGGAAATGTGCACCTGTTTGGCCGACGCATTAAAAGAAGCAGCTTTTAGTGGCTTTGATTTAAGCCACTACGTGCGCCACCAAAACTTTGATACCTTCGATCTGACCCTTTTCGAAGATACCAGCGGTGCCAAAAGCTTGCGAAAGCGCATGGCCGCCATTAAAAGCAAAATGCAACACTACGCCCAAAACTTTGACCGCTCGGAGGAAAGTTTTTTATTTACGGGTCAGCCCGGTGTCGGTAAAACCTTTACCTCCAATTGCATTGCCAATGTTTTAATCGAAAACGGCCACCCCATTGTTTACACCACGGTTTCGGGTTTAATGCATTATATTAAAACCCAATTATACGATATGGGCGAAAGCCACGATGCCGTCTACCGACCCTTGCACGAAGCAGACTTGCTCATTTTAGACGACTTTGGAGCGGAAAGCCCTTCGGAATTTAACAGAAGCCAAGTTTTTGAACTCATCAACCACCGTATTTTAACCGGACAAAAAACCATTATCTCCACCAACCTAACCATGCAGGATTTAATTAACCGTTACGAACAACGGCTGACCTCCCGTATTCGCGGACATTTTACACAAATTGTCTTTGAAGGGCCGGATCTGAGGACGAAACTATAAGTCGCAGCAAAGAGGCTACCCCCTTGTCGATTAAAGAATTCGAAAGGCACATGGCTTGTCCTTGAAAAATATGGATCGTCGATTAAAAAATAAGCCATGTCGTTAAACATGGCGATAAGGAGATTAAAAAATGAAAACTATTTACTTAGCAGGAGGTTGCTTCTGGGGCGTACAATCCTACTTCAAGCAACTCGAAGGCGTTGTGAACACCGAGGTCGGTTATGCCAACGGCGATGGTAACACCGCTACCTACGAAAATCTAAAAAACAGCGGTCACGCCGAAGCGATTCGCATCGACTACGACCCCGACCTGTTACCATTGGAAATTTTGTTGCAACATTATTTTAGAATCGTCGACCCGACTCTCAAAAACCGTCAGGGTAACGACATCGGGCCCCAATACCGCACCGGTATTTACACTGTGGATACCTCCGATGAGGCCGTTGTCCAAGAGGCATTGGTCCATTTGCAGGCACTTTATACGCAGAAAATTCAAATCGAAACGGAGCCTTTAAAAAACTATATCCCTGCGGAACCCTATCATCAGGATTACTTGGATAAAAACCCCGGCGGTTACTGCCATATCGACCCGAGCCTTGCACAAAAGCCCCTTTACGGCACTTATCGATTTGTGAAACCCAGCGACGAAGGCCTTAAAAAAAGCCTCTCACCCCTCGCCTATCAAGTAACCCGACACAATGCTACCGAAGCTCCGGGCTCCAGCCCCTTAAACTTTGAGGACCGCCCCGGCATTTATGTAGATATCACCACCGGTGAACCCTTATTTTCATCGGACCACAAATTTGACGCCGGTTGTGGTTGGCCTTCTTTTACCCGCCCATTGGCGCCGGACACCTTGGCTTACAATGAAGACTTGAGCCACGGTATGCGTCGAGTCGAAACCAGAAGCAAAATCGGCGATGCCCATTTGGGTCACGTCTTTGAAGACGGCCCGGCGGATGCCGGCGGCTTGCGTTTTTGCATTAACGGTGCCGCACTGCGCTTTATACCCTACGAAGACATGGACGATGCCGGTTATGGCGACTACAAACACTTCGTAACGGAGAGGTAACCATCATGGGCATGCGAAAATCTTCTTATCTTTCTTCACTGTTGTCTCTTACTTTGATTGCAACCCTTGTTTTTACGACTCTCCCCTTGTTCACCGGCTGTAGCGGTGCAAATCAAAACCACGACATGAAGCCCGTCACCTTCGAGGACGGGCAGATAATTCAGCGCATTCCCCACGACACCAAGAGCTTTACCCAGGGTTTAGAGCTCATATCAGAAAACGTAATGGCCGAATCCTCGGGGATGTGGGGCGAATCCGCTGTAACACTTTACGACAAAACCACCGGAAAGGTGCGAGCAACCCACCGGCTTTCCGATGACGAATTCGGAGAAGGTTTAACCCTAGTAGACAACACCTTGATTCAATTGACATGGCAAAAGGGCGTCGCCCACACCTACAGCCTACCGGACTTAACCCCGGGGCCGGATTTTCATTATACCGGCGAAGGTTGGGGGCTGTGTTACGACAACGACAACCGCCTGTTGTGGCGATCCGACGGTAGCGATACCCTAACCGCCCACGACCCCGCTACCTTTGAAGAGGTTCAGACATTGCAAGTTCATGAAAACGGACAACCCGTCGTTCAAATCAACGAGTTGGAAATGGTTCAGGGCAACATTTATGCCAATCTCTGGCATTCAGAGGACATCGTCGTCATCGATCCGAAAAGCGGCGAGGTCATTGCCCGTTATCATTTAAGCCCCTTGGTGGCACTAGCAGAAACTGATAACGGTCAAGCCTTCACCAAAGAGCAGGTTCTCAACGGCATCGCCTACGATGCACAGACCAACCGGTTTTACCTGACGGGCAAACAATGGCCTTACACCTATGTGGTGGAACTGAAAGCGAAATAACCTTCCGGAACGGAGGATTTATGACAAAACTGAAAAAATTTAAACATGTGGCCATGGGCGAAGACCACCCCCATTGGCCAACAGCCATCGCCCGTCAACAGGATTTGTATCGACAAAAGGGCGAGATCCGAACCCCTTTTGAAAGAGATTATACCCGTATTCTCCATTGCTCCGCCTACCACCGTTTAAAGCATAAGACTCAGGTGTTTTTTTCACCGCAAAACGACCACATCTCCACCCGTATCGAACACGTCGGGTATGTGGAAAGCATCTCCTCCACCATCTGCACCGAATTGGGGTTAAATACCGAATTGGTGCGAGCCATTGCCATTGGCCACGACTTGGGGCACGCCCCCTTTGGCCACGAGGGCGAAAAAATCCTCCAAGATTTGCAGATCGAAGAAGGCTTAATTGCCGACAAAAGCGGCTATTGGCACGAACGCAATTCGCTGCACTTTGTCGACCATCTGGAAATTTTAGAAGGTCCGGACCGAAAAAAACGCAACCTCTGTCTGACCTATGCCGTTCGAGACGGCATCATCTCCCATTGTGGCGAAGTCACCGAGCGGTGCCTCTACCCCCGTGCCGAGGCCATCAGTTTAGATGCTTTTAAGGTTCCCAATCAATTTGCGCCCTTCACTTGGGAGGGTTGCGTGGTTAAAATTGCGGACAATATTTCCTACTTGGGACGGGATATCGAAGATGCCTTAACCTTGGGGCTTTTGGACGAGGGGCAGCGCAAGGAGTTAACCGCCATTTTATCCGACTACAACAAACCCCATTCGGACAATTTTCATATCAACAACACCACCCTCATTCATACCTTGGTGATGGATCTGTGTGAACACGCCTCACCGGAAGAGGGCTTGGCTTTTTCGAAGCAAGGTTTTCAATTGATGGAACGGGTGCAACATTACAATATCGACAATATTTATGAACATGAGAAATTGGATGCCTACAAACGTTACGGCAATTTGGTGATTCGGGAGGTGTACCATGCCCTTTGCCGAATATTGGAAGAATCCAACCAATTTGCCTTCGGTGTTTCGCCGAAAGCATACCCACCAAAATTAGCACAACGTTTTTACACTTGGCTGCGCCAGTACTGGGACGGCCAACGGGACGATGCCCTCTCGGAGGTGCGCCCGGTGTACCATTTAAAAGATTGTCCCACTGCCGGCAAGCGTGCGGTCATCGACTACATCAGCGGTATGACCGACTCCCATATCGAAAAAGTCTATCAAGAGGTGATCCGATTGTAAGGCTGGCGTTTTTCTGATACCGAGTCAACTATTGAAATAAATAACCAGCATAAAATTTAAAAAACACACCGCCT
>LSQX01291982.1_pt1 | contig 48153 bp, 40 predicted proteins | sample 654561 | NCBI WGS metagenome assembly LSQX01 (sample SAMN04489861, study PRJNA283612) | anaerobic digester metagenome | isolation source: 4 biogas reactors fed with cattle manure at either 37C or 55C with and... | place: Denmark: Kongens Lyngby | collected 2014
TGAAATAATTTGATTTTTCACACCTAAGGAAGCATGCTTCAAAGGGAAAGACGGCAGGGGAAGAGAGCAGATACAGGGAATCTTTTGTCGGGGAATTTTAAATGTGATACAAAATTCCCCGATTTGCTTTATTGACTTTTGAATTATCCGGGGATATAATCCAGACAACGGATACAGGATGTTTGAATCTTTTTGGTGGAGGGCTTGTTTCAAGGGGGGAACCGTATGAAGTTAGGAAGCAGGAGAGTACAGATGCTCCGGCAAAGGGCTTTGGATAAGATTGTGCCCGGGATAAGGAGCAAGGAAGGGCAATATCTGTGGTATAAGGGTTGGCTTGAAAACTATGAAGCTGAGGCAAATCTCATACGGCTGGCCAAAGCCAAAGCTTATGTCTTGAGGAATTCCACGCCTGTTATCGATGAAGGGGAATTAATTGTAGGCAAGCCATGTTACAGAGAGCTATCTCCGGCCGAGGAGGAAGAATGGAATTCTTTAAAGGATTTGGTTGGAAAGGCCTTGCCCAGAACCGGGGGCCAGGCATCCCATATGGCCATCGATTACGAGAAGCTTCTGTCGATCGGGATTGTGGGAATACAGGAGGAAATCCAGAATTATCGTTCAAAACTCGAACTGCATAAGCCGGAGGACATGGAAAAAGAGATCTTCTATAAGGCTTGTCTTGAAGCCTTGGAGGGTTTGCTTGCCTATTCGGAAAATTATGCCAATTATGTCAGGAAGCTGGCCGAAGCCTGTGATGATCCAAAGCGCAAGGCTGAATTATTGGAGATCTCCAGGATTTGCATGAAGGTGCCCAAATATCCTGCCGATACCTTTTATGAAGCTCTCCAGAGCATTCACTTTGTTACCTTTTCCCTGGAAGGTTTGTATCAGCTGGGCAGACCCGACCGGTATCTGATTGACTATTATAGAAGGGATATAGAATCGGGGATATTGACAAAGGAATTTGCCCAGGAGCTTATAGACTGCCTTTGCATATTGTTCAATGAATATGTGCCGAGAGGGCTGGCCGTTGGTTTTATGGTGGGAGGTACGGATGCCCGGGGAAGGGATGTTACAAATGAGCTGACCTATCATTTTATCGAGAGCATAGGCCACACCAGGATGATATATCCGGGAATAGGGCTGTGCTACAACAAGAATACCCCCCGGGATATTTTGATAAGAAGCTGTCAGCTGTTAGGGGAAGGTTTATCCCATCCCGCCCTGTTCAATGACGATACCATAGTTAAAGGCCTGAGACACTATGGGCTACCCCCGGAGGAAGCCTGCCAATACGTACACAGCACCTGTGTTGAGATCACCCCTGTGGCTTCATCGGCTGTCTGGGTCGCCAGTCCGTATATCAACCTGGTTAAGATATTGCTGGAACTGATGGAAATTGAATCTGAGGATGGAGATTGCCCGGAATTTGACGGAATGGATGGGCTGAAGAAAGCCTATAGGAATGCTTTGGTAGAAAAAATAAGAGTGGAGGTCCAGAATCAAAATCTGCTTCAGATGGAACGCTATCATTATGGTGGGGATCCCCTTGTCTCCTGTTTCGTCAATGATTGCCTGGCCAAGGGAAAGGACGTGGATCAAGGAGGAGCCAGATACAACTGGATAATGCCGTCCTTTGTTGGTTTGGCCAACCTGGTGGATTCCTTCATGGCCATAGATGAGCTGATATTCAAGCGAGGCAGGATAACTTTGTGCGAGTTTGCCCAAATTCTTAAGTATGATTATCAAGGCTATGAGGATCTGCGGATGGAGATATTGAACCGGCTTCCCAAATACGGAAATGATGAGGATATAGTTGATGGATTAGTGGGGGAGGTTACAGCTTGGATTCTAGAGGAGGTGGGTAAGTACACCACCTATAGGGGCGATAGGTTCATCCCCAGCCTCTTTTGCTGGATAATGCACGAACAGATGGGGAGCGTTACCCCTGCATCTCCCGATGGGAGAAAGAAAGGCTTTCCCTTGGGGGATGGCTCTGGCCCTGCCCAGGGCCGCGAGAAGAAGGGGCCGACCGCCTCCATCCTATCAAGTACCAAATGGGATCATTATCCCTTTATCGGCGGTATTGCCGTAAACATGAAGTTCGGTTCCAAATGGCTGAAGGGGGATGCTCTTGATAAGGTGCTTGATATGATCGAAACTTTTATGGAACGAGGAGGCTTCGAACTGCAGATCAATGTGGTTAACAGGGAAACCCTGCTCGAGGCTCAGAAGAAGCCGGAAGCCTACAAGGATCTGGTTGTGCGGATAGGTGGATATAGCGATTATTTCGTCCATCTATCCCCTGCAATGCAGGAGGAGATTATCTTAAGAACGGAACATGAAATATAGGATAAATTCTTGGTATCGCTGTTAATTCATGCTATTGACTTTTTGATCATGTGAGGTTATAATGACTAATAATATTTTAATGAGTTAAGGCACCCAGCCCCAAACTTGTTTATTGTGGTTTTGCCTTAACGTGGAGTGTTAGTTTCACGATAAAAAATTATAGTCTCATGCAATGATAAGGACGAGTAGATCGGAAACCGGTGACCAGAGAGGGAATGCCGTGGGCTGGAAGCATTCCTCATTAGGCCCGATTGAAGACCACCCTTTGAGCATGGCGGATGGCCCCGATAACGGCCGTTTTGAGGTGGATCCTTGAAAGGATCAATAAGGGTGGAACCGCGGGTATCCTCTCGTCCCTTCATCGGGCGAGAGGTTTTTTAATTTACTGATTATCTATAGAAAGGGTGAGTTGGGAATGGTGGAAGTAGTTTTGAAGGATGGATCCAAAAAGGAGTATCCCGAGGGAATATCCATATACGACATTGTCAGGGATATAAGTCAAGGTCTTCTAAGGAAGGCGCTGGCAGCTCAGGTGAACGGCAAGACCGTTGATCTTTCCTATAGAATTAATGAGGATTGCCGGCTGAATATATTGACTTTCGATGATGAGGCGGGAAGGAAGGCTTTCTGGCATACCTCATCCCATATTCTGGCGCAGGCGGTAAAGAGATTATATTCCGATGCCAGGCTGGCCATTGGACCTGCCGTGGATAACGGATTTTATTATGACTTTGATGTGGAGAGACCCTTTTCTCCCGAGGATTTACAGGCTATTGAACAGGAGATGCAAAGGATTATAAAGGAAGACCTGCAGTTGGAGCGGTTCGAACTTCCCAGAGAGGAAGCCATTGGTTTTATGAAGGAAATGGGGGAAAGCTATAAGGTAGAGCTTATCCAGGAGCTGCCCGATGACGCGGTGATATCATTTTACAGGCAGGGCGATTTTGTGGATCTCTGTGCCGGTCCCCACATTCCTTCAACCGGTCTGGTTAAGGCAGTAAAGCTGCTCAGCGTGGCCGGTGCTTACTGGCGGGGGGACGAGAAAAATAAGATGCTGCAGCGTATATATGGCGTATCCTTCCCGAAGAAGAGCATGCTGGATGAGCATCTGCAGCGCCTGGAAGAAGCCAAGAAGAGAGATCATAGGAAGCTGGGCAAGGAGCTTGATCTGTTCAGCCTCCACGAGGAAGGACCGGGATTTCCCTTTTTCCATCCGAAGGGGATGATAATCTACAATTTGCTTGTGGACCTCTGGAGGAAGGAACATGTAAAGAGAGGGTATCAGGAGATCAAAACTCCGATCATTTTAAATCGGGATCTCTGGGTCCGCTCCGGGCACTGGGATCATTACCGGGAAAATATGTATTTTACACAGATTGATGGCCAGGATTATGCGATTAAACCCATGAACTGTCCGGGAAGTATGATTCTCTACAAGCGAAAGATACACAGCTACAGGGAGTTGCCTCTTCGGGTCGGGGAACTGGGGATGGTCCATCGGCATGAACTGTCGGGCGTGTTGCACGGTCTGATGCGGGTACGGTATTTTACCCAGGATGATGCCCATATTTTCATGTTACCTGAACAGGTGGGAGACGAGATATTGGGCGTTATCGATCTGGTTGACCATTTTTATGGCATATTCGGCTTTAAGTACCGGGTTGAGCTGTCTACCAGACCCGAGAATTCCATGGGTTCCGACGAGGAATGGGAGATGGCTACCAGGGCTCTGGAAGACGCTTTGAAAGCCAAAGGACTAGAGTATAAGATCAATGAAGGTGATGGTGCTTTTTACGGACCTAAAATCGATTTCCATTTGGAAGACAGTATAGGCAGGACCTGGCAATGCGGCACCATTCAGCTCGATTTTCAGATGCCCGAGAGGTTTGACCTGACATATATCGGTCCTGATGGGGAAAAGCATCGGCCCGTTATGATCCATCGGGTTATCTTCGGCAGCATTGAGAGGTTTATCGGCATCCTTATTGAGCATTTTGCCGGAGCGTTTCCCACATGGCTGGCACCTGTTCAGGTGCGTATACTAACCGTTACCGACAGGGCCAATTCCTATGCTCTGGAACTGGCCAGGAAGTTTAGTGATGCCGATATAAGGGTCGAAACCGATTTGAGGAATGAAAAGATAGGCTATAAGATAAGGGAAGCCCAAACCGAAAAGATTCCCTACATGCTGGTGTTGGGCGATAAGGAGACGGAAAACCAAACGGTAGCCGTTCGGGCCCGTGGCAAGGGAGATCTGGGCGCCATGCCGGTAGATGAATTTTTGAACAGGATACTTGACGAAGTACGTACCAGGGCGATGTAATCGATAAATGCATAATATGTTGATGAGTATTATGCTAATCGCCTGGCGCAAAGGCTTAGAGATACAAAAAATTTTTTCAAAATATTTGACAAATTATAAGCCATTGTGGTAAACTATTTCCGCAAACAAGCAGAAGCTATCCACTTCTCACCTTCCGGCGCTGAGCCAGGAAGGTTAATAGGATTGATTTTAGGGCGTGGTATAAAATGAATAAAGAGTGGGTAGACGTTTGTGCCCACTCTTTTGTTTTAATAAATCCGGGGGTGAATAATTATCAGCAATAAAGAACTTTTAATCAACGATCAGATTAAGGACAGGGAAGTAAGGGTAATCAGCGAGAATGGAGAGCAGTTAGGTATTATGCCTATTCAGAAAGCTTTGGGACTGGCAGAGGAAAGGCAGCTGGATTTGGTCAGAATTGCTCCCAATGCCAAACCGCCTGTTTGTAAGATCATGGATTACGGGAAGTATATGTTCGAATTAAGCAAGAAGGAAAAAGAAGCTCGCAAAAACCAGAAAGTTATCAATATTAAGGAAGTGCGCCTGTCTGCCTCCATAGAGGAACATGATTTAGGTGTGAAGGCAAGAAACGCTGATAAATTCCTTAAAGCGGGTAACAAGGTAAAGGTCACCATTCGTTTCAGAGGCCGGGAAATGGCTCACAGTGAGATTGGATACGAAATTATGGAGAAGTTCATTTCCATGCTTTCAGTTGATGTAGTCGTAGAAAGAAAGCCCAGACTGGAAGGATGGAACATGATTATGATATTGGCTCCAAACAATTAGAGCAATGAGAGGAGGATTATACATGCCAAAGATTAAGACCCACAAAGGAGCAGCTAAGAGGTTTTGGCTGACCAAAAGTGGAAAAATTAAGCGGGCTAAGGCATACAAGAACCATATTCTTAATGAAAAGACATCAAAGCGCAAAAGAAGGCTGAGAAAAGGAGGCTATGTAAGCGCCGAAGATGCCCCAATGATAAAGAAAATGATTCCGTATAAATAATTAAATAATGCGACCTAAAAGGAGGTAGGATCATGGCTAGAGTTAAGAAAGCGATAAATGCAAGGAAAAAGCACAAAAAGATCCTTAAACTGGCTAAGGGATATTATGGCGCCAAAAGCAAACAATTTCGAGCTGCAAATCAGGCTGTGATGAAATCATTGACATATGCTTATGTTGGAAGAAAGTTGAAAAAAAGAGATTTCCGCAAGCTGTGGATCACGCGTATAAATGCGGCAGCAAGGCAAAATGGCTTGAGCTACAGCCGCTTTATTAACGGGTTGCGCCTGGCGGGAATCCAGATCGATAGAAAAATTCTTGCCGATATGGCCGTCAATGATCAGTCCGGCTTTGCCGAACTGGTTAACATAGCCAAAGATAAGCTGCAGGCTCAGGCTTAATGAAATATGACAAGAAAAAAGACCTCATGTTGAGGTCTTTGACTTTTTTTATGCCCAATACGCCGTTACCGGCAGGAACGGGGTATAAGAAGAACGGAAAACATGACATAAGATCAAGAGATGTGAGGAATTTTGGAGGAATACATTAGCAGTCCTAAAAACCCTTCGGTTAAGCGTATGAAGATGCTGCATAACAAAAAGTACAGGGATCTGTACGGCCAGTATTTGGCTGAAGGCCCTAAAATTGTAAAGGAAGCGCTGGTGAGCAATGATAACATCTGGCTCCTGGCGGTGTCAAAGAGTTTTCCCTGGGCCGGCTTTAAGGAGGAAGCCGGCATTGATATCAGTGCGCATCGGGTGCTCATTATGGATGATGGCTTGTTTAACTATGTCAGCGATGCCAGAACTCCTCAGGGGATCCTGGCGGTTATCAACAAACGGGAATATGTGCTTGACGACTTATTGAATCTGGATTCATTTTTTCTTACAATCCTGGATGAGATAAGGGATCCGGGAAATTTGGGTACCATCATAAGAACGGTGGATGCGGCCGGAGGAGATGGTGTTGTCTTAACCAAAGGGTGCGTGGATCCCTATAGTCCAAAAGTGGTAAGAGCGACAATGGGTTCTCTGTTCCGCGTACCAGTATATGAAGTGGATGATTGCACCGATCTTCTGGCTAAACTTTTGAAACAGGATGTCCATATATTGGTCAGCCATCTGGAAGGTTCCAATCTATATGACTGGCCCGGCGGGTATAAAAAGATTGCCCTGGTGATCGGCAACGAATCAAGGGGAGTGCGGGATGATATCCGGGATCTGGCATCCTATCTGGTTAAAATCCCGATATATGGCCGGGCTGAATCATTGAATGCTTCGGTTGCTGCAGGCATTTTGATATATGAAGTTGTGCGCAAGCGTGGATGAAATCCGCTGAAATTCCTTGAATCCCCGTAATAGGTATGATATAATTACCCTAACAAAACCCGGTAAAGGAGATGGAGCCGGTGAGGTTGGCGGACGTAGCGTGGAAGATCTTTGAAAAGACGGGTTCAATAAATGCCTATATGCTTTATCGTGAGCTGATAATGCTGTATTGATAAAGGCAATGAAGGAGAGGAGTATACCCGCTGACTTTATTCAGAGAGGGAATCGCCGGAGGCTGAAAGCGTTCCTATAAAGGGCAGGTAGAAGTTCGCTCCTGAGCTGTGGGCTGAAATGGTAGTAGGCCTTACCGGTTTTGACCGTTATCCTTGAACAAGGTTTCGTATTGAAACGAAGTTGGGTGGTACCACGCGGCTTACCAAGCCTTCGTCCCATGTTTGGACGAAGGCTTTTTTGATATATTTTGATATATTAGGATATAAAAGAGTATGATGAAAGGAGAGCAGTCGGATGCGAACCAAATTGGAACAAATCCGGAAGGAAGCTCAAGATGCGCTGGAAAAGCTTAATGTTCTCAATGAATTAGACAGTTTTAGAATTGAATTTCTTGGGAAGAAGGGCAAGCTGACCCAGATTTTGCGGGGAATGGGAAGTTTACCGCCTGAGGAGAGGCCGAAAATCGGACAGTTGGCCAATGAAATCAGAGCTTATCTGGAGCAGGAGATTGAACGAAAGACCCGTCAGTTGGAAGAGGCGGCACTTAATCAACGTTTGAAGGATGAGGCTATTGACGTGACCATGCCTGGTAAAAGGTATTACCGTGGAAAACTTCATCCCTTGAGTATAGTACTCAACGAGATAAAGGATATTTTTCTGGGCTTGGGATTTGAGATCGCCGAAGGCCCGGAGGTGGAATTGGATTACTACAATTTTGAAGCCCTCAATATACCCAAAAATCATCCTGCCCGGGATACACAGGATACTTTTTATATTACCGAAAACATACTGTTGCGCACTCATACCTCACCTACCCAGATTCGGGTAATGGAAAGACAAAAGCCTCCGATCAAGATTATTGTGCCTGGCAGGGTTTACCGTTCGGATGAGGTGGATGCCACTCATTCTCCCATTTTCCATCAGGTTGAAGGGTTGGTAATAGACAGAAATATAACCATGGGCGACCTGAAAGGTACTTTGGATGTTTTTGCCAAAGAGATGTTTGGCCCCAGGACCAGAACCCAGTTCAGACCTCACTATTTCCCGTTTACCGAACCCAGTGCCGAGATGGATGTCAGCTGTGCAAGCTGTGACGGCGTTGGCTGTCGGGTGTGTTCATATACCGGTTGGATAGAGATACTCGGAGCCGGGATGGTGCATCCGAAGGTGCTCATGTACGGCGGGATTGATCCGAATGAATACAGCGGTTTTGCCTTCGGAATGGGCCTTGATCGCATAACCAACCTAAAATACGGGATTGACGACATAAGGTTGTTGTTTGAAAATGATATACGCTTCTTGGAGCAGTTTTAAAGGAGGAGTATGATATGCTGGTACCGCTGAAATGGCTGAAAGAATACGTGAAGATTGACGTGTCTGCCGAGGAGCTGGCAAGACGAATGACCATGACGGGAACAAAGGTTGAGGGAATACACAGGAAGGGAGAGGGCATTAGCAATGTGGTGGTCGGCAGAATATTGAGTATCCAGCCTCACCCTAATGCGGATAAGCTGGTGGTATGCACAGTGGATGTAGGTACTGAGCAGTGCACACTTGTAACCGGTGCTCCCAATGTGGAGAAGGATCAGCTTGTTGCGGTAGCCCTGGATGGTGCCACCTTGCCTGGAGGGCATAGGATAAACAGGAGTACAATACGAGGGGTGGAATCCTGTGGAATGCTATGCTCGGGTGAGGAGTTGGAGCTTACCGATGAGGATTATCCTGGAGCAGAAGAATATGGAATTCTGGTTTTAAAGGAAGAATACCCCCTGGGGATGGATATAAGAGAGGCGCTGGGATTGGATGATGAGGTGATTGAATTTGAGATTACCTCCAACCGTCCTGACTGCTTGAGCATTATAGGCATTGCAAGGGAGGTTGCTGTTACGCTGAACAGCAATTTTAAACCGCTCAATATCGAAGTAAAGTCCGGAGTAGGGGATGTAAATACTGAAGCGACGGTGAAGGTCGATGCTCCGGATTTGTGCCCGAGATACTGTGCCCGGGTTGTAAAGGATGTAAGGATAGGTCCTTCCCCCCGCTGGATGCAGCAAAGGTTGGCAGCAGCAGGTGTCCGGCCTATAAATAACATTGTTGATATAACCAATTATGTCATGCTGGAGATGGGTCAGCCCATGCATGCCTTTGATTTGGATAAACTGGCGGGAAAAACCGTTGTGGTGCGCAGGGCGTACAAAGGTGAGAAGCTGATAACTTTGGATGATAAGGAGAGGTTGTTAAATGACAGCATGCTGGTTATTGCCGATGTAGAAAAGGCCATAGGTCTGGCCGGGGTAATGGGAGGCGCTAACACCGAAATCAGCAGCGAAACCCGTAATGTATTGTTGGAAAGCGCTAACTTTGACAGGGGATGTATACGTTTAACTGCAAAGGCCCTGGGGCTTCGGAGCGAGTCGTCCAGCAGATTTGAAAAAGGCCTTGATCCCCACAATGCAAGGGAGGCCATAGATCGGGCGGTGCAGCTTATTCAGGAACTGGAGGCCGGTACTGTGGTGGAAGGCGTAATCGACGTATGCAGCGCTTCGCTGGATGACAGAGTGCTGGATATACCGTATAAAAGGGTTAATGAACTTCTGGGATTGAACCTCTCACCGGAAGAAATGGCTGATATTTTGAAAAAACTGGAGTTTAAGGTGGAGGTAAGAGGAGATGTTCTAAGACTTGTGGTTCCTGCTTTCAGGCAGGACGTTGAAGGTGTTGCCGATATAGCTGAGGAAGTGGCACGGATATACGGATATGACAAGATACCCATGACTTTGATGGAGGGAACTGTTAGCAGGGGCAGGAAGACAAGGAGACAAAAGCTGACTGATATGGTCAAGGAGGTGTTGGTGGGAACCGGGCTATATGAGGCGGTTACCTATTCCTTTACCAGCCCAAGGGTTTACGAAACCATAGGTATTACCGACCCGCAGGACATACCCATGACCGTAAAAATTGCCAACCCTCTGGGAGAAGATCAGAGCATAATGCGTACAACTTTGATTCCCAGCATACTGGAAGTACTGTCGCGTAACCGCAATAGGGGGCTTCAGGAGTGTAGAATATTCGAGATTGGAACCGCCTTTTTGCCCAAAGCTTTGCCGTTGAAGGAGCTTCCAAACGAGATACGCACATTAACCATCGGTGAGTATGGTCCAGGTATGGATTACTATGATCTGAAAGGAAAGATTGAAACCCTGTTGAAATTCCTCGGGCTTCTGGCTGAGGCTGAATTTATGCCCCATGTTCATCCCGCATTTCATCCCGGGAGGACCGCCCTTTTAAAGATCGGTAATGTGGAAGCAGGTGTGATGGGGGAGATTCATCCCAGGATAGCCCAAAACTACCAGCTTGAAGAAAGAGTTATTGTTGCCGAACTGGATTTCGACAAACTGCTTGATCTTGCAAAGGAGCAGCGAAGATACAAACCTCTTCCCAAATATCCCGCCGTTACCCGGGATCTTGCCTTGGTGGTACAAAGGGATATTCTTGCCGGACAGGTGGAGAAATGCATACGGAAACTTGGGGGAGAGCTGTTGGAAGAGGTTGAACTGTTTGATGTCTATGTCGGAAGCCAAATTCCGGAAGGGTATAAGAGTCTAGCGTATACTTTGACCTACCGTGCCGCCGACAGGACGCTGACCGATGAAGAGGTTAATTTGTTGCACGGCAGCATTGTTAAAGGCTTGGAGGAGGCTTTAGGGGCCAAGCTGAGGTAGAGCACCTCCATATGGACCCCGGCTGTGGGGATAACACGTTTATCTATAATATAAATATAAATTATGGAGGGATTGTTTATGCGCTGGGAATATATGGTGCCAACGGATTTCAGAAAGGCGGTTGAGGAGACGGGTCTCTGTATTGTGCCGACCGGTTCGTTGGAGCGGCATGGGGAACATCTGCCCTTTGGGTGTGATATGATCATAAGCCATACGGTGGCATGCAAAGCTGCCGAGCTCGAACCAGCGGTAGTTTTTCCTCCCTATTTTATGATGCAGGTGCATGAAGCAGCCTGTTTTACGGGTACGGTAAATTTCCCCCAGGCCTTCGCCATACAGGCCTTCGACCTGCTCCTGAAATCAATTGCAGCAAACGGTTTTAAAAAGATTCTTGTGGTAAACGGTCATGGAGGGAACAACCACATGCTGGATTATTTTGCCATGAGCCGTTTGGATGAACCTACCGATTTTATATTCTATTATACCAATGTGGGGGAAGCCTTAACCGACGAGGAACGGAATAGAATAAAAGGCCTGTGGGAAACGGATTTTGGCGGCCATGCATGTGAGATGGAGACTTCCCTTTTTATGGCATGCTGCCCGGGCAAGGCAAAGTTGGAATACGCCCCCAGGCAGATGGTTAAACCATTAAGACGATTTAAACACCTGTGGGAAAATGGTGTTCATAATGCCCTGTGGTGGTATGCCGATTATCCGGAAAATGTGGTGGGCAATGCCAGCTATGCCAGCGAAGAAAAAGGTAGAATTGTGTTGGATATTTATGCAAGAGCATTGGCCCGCGCCATCAAGGTGGTAAAAGAAGACCAGGAGGCTCCCAGACTCCAGGCTGAATTTACCAAACTGGTACGGGAAAAGCAATTATAGCCACAAACACAATAATTCGACAAAATGCTTGTATAAATATGGGAGGTGTTATATAATAGAATAAAGCATATGCTGGTGATAGGAGTTGTGAGCCATGGTGCAAAAGAATATAACCGTGGTTAAGATTGCCGGTCGGGAATATACTATTAGAAGTGTGGAATCACAGGAATATATCCACAGGGTGGCTATTTATGTCAACAACAAAATCGAAGAGGTTGAAAAACGGCAGCCCAACCTTAGCACCCATATGGTTGTGATGCTGACTGCCATCAATTTAGCCGACGAAGTATTAAAGCTCAAAGATAAGGTGGAAAAACTTCAGAGAGAACTAAGTGCGGTTCATTCCCTTTTGGATGAAGACGATGATGTTTCGGTACCATCGAATGTATACGACGTATCCCGAAGAGCACAACGATGAATGCTCATATGAGAATTCACATATAACCCCCTCAAAAGCGGCCATTTGGCCGCTTTCTTGTGGTATGAAAAGGCTTGTATCGCTTATATCAACAAAAGATTATAATCGTGATATAATATAGGGTAAATCGAAATAAATGAGGGAACCGATATGAACGATAGGACTTTGCGAGTACTTGAGTACGATAAGATAATAAACATGTTGGCAGGTTATGCCGTTTCGGCCCCGGCTGCCGAGATGGCGCGCAATTTAAAGCCTTCTGTCGATAAGGATACGATTCTGAACTGGTTGAACCAATCGGCTGAAGCCCAGGCTGTAATTTCAAACCATGGTTCATCACCGGTAGGGGAATTTCCCGATATACGCCCATCCATGAAAAGGATTGGTATCGGAGCAAGCTTAAATGCCTCTGAACTCCTTGAAATAGGGCAGGTTCTTAGGATGTGCAGGCAGATTTGCAACATCTTTAAAGAGCGGGACCAGCGGTATAACCAGCAGACTCCGAATATTTATGCCCTTGTATGCCAGCTTAAACCCAATGATGAATTGATGGATGAGATATTCCGATGTATAGAGCCGGATGGGAATATCTCAGATAATGCCAGTCCGGAGCTTAACAGCATTCGCCGCAGCATACTGCGTATTCAGGATAAGATCAAGGATATTCTTAATAATATTATCCACTCCCCGAGTTACCATAAATACCTTCAGGAACCTATTATAACTATAAGGAGCGATAGATATGTGGTTCCGGTAAAACAGGAACATCGTGCCAATGTACCCGGGCTGATTCACGATCAGTCGGCCAGCGGCGCTACCCTGTTTATAGAGCCGATGCGGGTGGTAGAAGCAAATAACGAGCTGAGGGAGTGGTCATTAAAAGAAAAAAGGGAGATCGAGAGGATTTTGACGATGCTGTCCGAAAGGGTACGGCAGCAAAGTCAGGATATTTCCAATTCTTTTGAGATCCTGGTTCAGCTGGATTTTATATTTGCCAAGGGCAAGTTGGGATATGCGATGAAGGGGACAGTTCCCCAGCTGGTGGATGAACCAAAGATATCCATAATAAACGGCAGGCATCCCCTTATTAAACCCCAGGATGTGGTGCCAATAAGCCTGAATTTGGGGTACAATTTTAACACCCTTGTTATTACCGGGCCGAACACCGGGGGAAAGACGGTGACCTTAAAAACCGTTGGCTTATTTGTTCTGATGGCTCAGGCCGGCTTGTGTATTCCGGTCGAGCCGGGAACTGAAATCGGGCTGTTCAGACGGGTATTTGCCGATATCGGTGATGAACAGAGCATAGAACAGAATCTCAGCACATTTTCGTCCCATATGGTTAACATAGTGTCAATAGTAGACAGCGCTGATGAAGATTCACTTGTATTGCTTGATGAACTGGGAGCAGGAACCGATCCTACCGAGGGAGCGGCTTTGGCTATGGCAATACTTGATCATTTGCATCGTCTAGGTGCCAGGACCATTGCCACCACCCATTATAGCCAGCTTAAAGTATTTGCCTTGACCCGGGAGGGTATGGAGAATGCTTCTATGGAATTCGACGTGGATTCTCTGCAACCTACTTTCCATCTCCTTATCGGAGTTCCCGGGAAGAGCAACGCCTTTGAGATTTCCAGAAGACTCGGGCTTGGAGACCAACTGATTGAAAAAGCTAAGGCCTTTCTGAGCCAGGAGGAGATTCGGTTTGAAGATCTGATATCCGATATGGAATATAATCGGATAAAGGCCAGGGAAGAGCGGCAAAAGGCAAAGAAGTATCTGGAAAATATAGAGAAGTTGCAAAAGGAGTTGGAGCTTAAGGAGAACCGGCTGGAGTCGGAGCGACGTCAAATCCTTCAAAATGCGAGGGAAGAGGCAAGGAGGATACTGAGGCAGGCCAAGGCAGAGGCCGATGAGATTATCAGAGGCTTGAACAAATTGGCACGCATAACTGCTGAAAGGGAACGAAACAGGGAAATAGAAGCCCACCGAAGGAGGCTGAGGCTCAGGTTGGCGGAGTTGGATGAGCAGCTTTCCCATGAACCGAGCCAATCCCGGACGGGCTTACTTTCGCCTAAGGATGTTCGGCTGGGTGAAACGGTGTATGTCAGTACCTTGAGACAGAAAGGCCAGATTTTGACCCTTCCCGACGATAATGGAGAAGTTATGGTCCAGCTGGGAATTATGAAGTTGTCGGTCAAACTTTCCGATTTGAGAAGAGTCGGTGACGATGATGGCACAAATGATTTAAAAGCCTATGGGAAAAAACCTGCTCCCAGGCTTGAGAGCGTATCTGCTGAAATGGATTTGCGCGGGCAGACGGTTGATGAAGCGCTGCTTAATATTGACAAATACCTGGATGACGCTTTTTTATCGGGACTAAAAGAAATTACCTTAATTCATGGCAAGGGTACTGGAGTGTTAAGGGACGGGATACATCAATACCTGCGCCAGCATCCCCATGTCAATAGGTTCCGGCTGGGCAAATACGGTGAAGGCGAAAGTGGTGTAACCATAGTTGAACTGAAATAAGGTGGTTCTATGATACTTGTCAGCGCATGTTTGATCGGTATTAACTGTAAGTATAACGGAGGAAACAACTATAACCTTCAGGTGGCTGAACTGGTGAGGCAAGGCAAAGCTATACCCATATGCCCCGAACAATTGGGAGGTCTGCCCACGCCCAGGCTTCCTGCCGAAATAAAGGGAGGTTCTGCCAGGGATGTGTTGGAGGGCACGGCTGCTGTGGTCAGGATGGATGGTGTTGATGTTACTTCAAGCTATGTTAAGGGAGCTCTTGAGGTTTTAAAGCTTTGCAAGGATGTTGGTATCGAATTGGCCATTCTGAAAGCAAGAAGTCCTTCCTGCGGAAAAGGTGGTGTTTATGATGGTACCTTTTCTGGCAGGCTTGTTGATGGGGACGGGATTACCGCACATGTACTCATGGAAAACGGTATCAGGGTTATAACTGAATATGAATTAACAATACTTGACAAAGGTGGAGGAAAACTGCTTTAGTTGTAGAATATAAATATATGGAAAGTCTTTAATATTAACATTAATCTTAATATATAGGGGTGGATGCTATGGCTTATCTGCTGGGAATTGATATTGGAACTTCGGGAACGAAAACCGTGCTCTTTGATGAACGGGGAAACACCGTAGCCAGCGCTTTAGGGGAGTACCCCCTTTATCAGCCTCAAATTGGATGGGCTGAGCAAGAGCCAGAAGATTGGTGGAAGGCTACGGTGGACACCATCCGCCAGGTGTTGGCAAAAAGTGGTGTCAATCCGGCCGATATCAAGGGCATAGGCCTATCTGGGCAGATGCATGGGATGGTGTTGCTGGACAAGGACGGAAAGGTAATTCGCTCTTCCATCATCTGGTGTGATCAAAGAACCCAGGAGGAGTGCGATCAAATTACCGAAATCATTGGAAGGGACAGGCTCATTGAAATTACTGCAAACCCTGCTCTTACAGGCTTTACCGCCTCAAAGGTCATGTGGGTGAAAAATCATCAGCCGGAATACTTTGAAAGAATCAACAAAATACTATTGCCCAAGGATTACATACGATACAGGTTAACGGGGGAATTCGCAACTGAAGTGTCCGATGCAAGCGGCATGCAGTTTCTGGATGTTCCTAACCGAAGATGGAGTCACGAGATATTGGATAGGCTGGGCATAGAACGTCAATGGATGCCTGAGGTCTATGAATCTCAGGTAATCAGCGGCAAGGTGACCCAGCAGGCAGCCCAGATAACCGGTCTGATGCCCGGCACACCTGTTGTGGGTGGCGGTGGAGATCAGGCTGCCGGAGCCGTAGGAAACGGGATAGTCAAGTCGGGGGTGATCTCTTCAACCATCGGTACTTCCGGTGTTGTGTTTGCGCACATGGACGAGGTCAGCATAGACCCCCAGGGAAGGGTGCATACCTTCTGTCATGCGGTGCCCAATGCCTGGCATGTCATGGGAGTAACCCAGGGAGCCGGGTTATCTCTTCAATGGATGCGCAATAACTTCGGCGGCGCCGAACGGGAACTTGCCAAATTTCTTGATATAGATCCCTACGTTTTAATGGATGCACAGGCTGAAAAGGCGGCGCCCGGCTGTGAAGGGCTTATATATCTGCCCTACATGATGGGAGAACGAACTCCTCATCTGGATCCCTATGCAAGGGGCGTTTTCTTCGGTATATCAGCCAAACATGGAAGGAATGAAATGATTCGCGCTGTTATGGAAGGGGTTGCATATAGCTTAAGGGATTGTCTGGAAATTATAAAGTCTATGGGGGTTCCGGTTTCCGAGGTCCGCGCTTCGGGTGGCGGAGGTAAGAGCAAGTTATGGCGTCAGATGCAGGCCGATGTATTTAACAATCCCATCACTACCATAAATTCCACCGAAGGCCCTGCTCTGGGCGTGGCTTTGCTGGCCGGTGTGGGAGCGGGAATTTACAGCAGCGTTGCCGAAGCATGTGAAGTGGCCATAAAAACGGTAAGCGTTCAACAGCCTATTGTTGAGAATGTCAGGGTGTATGACAGATATTACCAGGTATATAAAGAGCTGTATTATGCGCTAAAGGACAGCTATCTGAAGGTTGCCGAGATCGGGAGGGACTTGGGCAAAGAGGAAAGCTGACATGGGTTTTATAGAAAGATATTTTCCAAAGACCGATAATTTCCTGCTTGCAGGTATAAAACTGGCCCTCTTGGATCTGGTGTTTTTGACTGGAAGCGGTGTCATAGCCTTTGCTCTTTTCTCCTTGGTTGGTATGGTCAGGCGGGTGGGTATTCCCATCCCCCTGCCGGTGTGGCTGTTCTCCCTGTTCTTGGTGATACCCTATTATGTTTTTTGTTTCGAATACGGCAGAGCATATGGTTCAAGGAATAAAACCAGGCGTGTGTTTCGAGGTTTTTTAGTAGGTTTTCTGGGTCATACCCCAAATTTTGCATTGTTATTTGTATTGATACAGGGCGAATTCTATAAGTACTTCGATCCTCAGATTTGGAGAATAATATTTACCATGCTTGAAATGATCAGCATTGTCGCTCCAATTATGGTCGTTCTCGGAGCAACAGACAGAAAGCAAAAATAGGGGAAAATGGGCTGAAAGATAGGGGTGTTGAAAAACACCCCTACTTTTCATATTTTTATTTTGTGTATATAATTGAAATAGAGAATTTGGTGAAGGGAAGATAAATGATATGAATACCCAGAATCAAAGGATTATGGTTGTTGACGATGATCCGAATATAGCCCAATTGATCCGATTATATCTTGAGAGCGAGGGGTACCAGGTTGAGCATTACCTGGATGGGATTTCATGCGTGGAAGCCTTTAGGAGTAATCCCCCCAATTTGGTTATATTGGATATTATGCTCCCCGGAATGGATGGTTGGGAGGTTTGCAAAGAGATAAGGAAGATCAGTGAGATTCCCATAATTATGCTTACCGCAAAGGGAGAAACTTTTGACAAGGTGCTTGGGCTTGAATTGGGGGCCGATGACTACATAGTTAAGCCCTTTGATCCGAAAGAAATGTTGGCAAGGGTAAAGGCCGTTCTTCGACGTTTCAATGCGGTAGGAACCAAGGAAAAAATAATTTCGTATCCCAACCTGGTCGTCAACATTGGCAACTATACCGTGGATTATTATGGCAAAACAGTTGAAATGCCGCCAAAAGAACTGGAATTGCTATATTTCTTGGCTTCCCATCCCAACAAGGTTTTTACCCGGGAACAGTTGCTGGATCAGGTATGGGGCTACGATTTTTACGGGGACACCCGAACGGTTGACGTACATATCAAAAGGCTTAGGGAGAAGTTTTCGAATCCCGGGGATACATGGAGCATAAAGACGGTGTGGGGTGTAGGATATAAGTTTGAGGTGAAATAGATGTTTCGTTCCCTGTTTATACGTTTGATGGTGACATATTTTATAATAATACTGATTACACTGGTAATACTTGGCTTGTTATTATCCACCTTTTTCATGGATTATACATTTAACATGAAAGCTCAGGAGCTGATAAGGGAGGGAAAAGCCCTCAATCCATACATTGAAATGTACAGCATGGGAATGCTGACTCAGGAAATGTTATACAACTATTTTACGACAATTGATCGCTTCCTAAATACCACCGTCTGGGTTAGCGATGGCCTGGGTTATATTTGGCTTGCGTACAGTGCATCAAGGGAAGATCAGGAAAAGTGGGAAGAACAAAAGCTTACCGAAGAAGAGTTTATACAGGTATTAAAAGGCAATATTATAACGAAGACCGGACAGTTCGGCGGGCGTTTCAGCACTCCCGTTTTGACCGTCGGAGTTCCCTTAAGGATAAGAAACAGGATTAGAGGGGCAATATTTCTTCATTCACCGGTACAGGGGATTAAGAGCACCCTGAATGACATATACAAGAACATATGGTGGGCGGCTTTCATATCGGCAGGGCTTTCGGTTTTATTCCTGTACTGGACCTCCCGGCGTATATCCAAACCGCTTATACAGATGAATGAGATCTCCCGGGAGTTTGCCCAGGGGAACTTTAACCGCAGGGTCAAGGTGATGACGAAGGACGAAACCGGGCAGCTGGCCGTTAATTTTAATGCGATGGCCGATTCCCTCGAGAAGCTGGAGGAGATGCGCAGAAGCTTTGTGGCCAATGTATCCCACGAATTAAGGTCTCCCCTTACATCAATCATGGGATATATTCAGGGAGTTTTGGATAATACCATTAAAGCTGATGAAAGGGATAAATATTTGAGAATAAGCCTGTCGGAAGCTCAAAGGCTAAGCAAGCTGATCGATGAACTGCTGGATCTTTCTCAGATTGAATCAGGTCAATTCTCTTTGAATATGGTTGTTTTTGATGTAAATGAGCAAATCAGACGTTCCCTCATTTCCCAGGAGGAAAGAATTAATCAGAAGAATATAGATGTAGAAGTGAATTTTGAGGATGAATACTGTTGGGTGGAGGCCGACATGGACAGAATTCAACAGGTGATCCTAAATCTTCTTGACAATGCTATAAAGTATAATAGGGAGAACGGCAAGCTGATCATAAAAACATGGAAACACAGGGATAAGGCATATATAAAAATACAGGACAAGGGTGTCGGAATTCCAAAAGAGGATATCGTGCATATCTGGGAGCGGTTTTATCAGGTGGATAAGTCCAGAAGTAACAAAAACACGGGTCGAGGCTTGGGTTTATCCATTGTCAAAAAGATAATTGAACAGCATGAGCAAAACATATGGGTTAACAGCCGGCTGGGAGAGGGGACTGCCTTTATTTTTTCATTGAAATCGGCTAAAAAACCGGAAAAAAACCGATAAAAAATTTACAAGGCGTTCATATTTTATTCAAAAAAACATGTTTATAATTAAAGCAGAGAAGAAAAGAAAATAATTAAAACGGAGGTGCTGATAAATGAGAGAATTTTATGAGTTTGACGAACAGCAGTACGAACGAAGAGGTAGGGCTTGGAAATATATAGCGGTTGCTGTTGTTTTTGCAATGATAGGTGCCATTGCTATGTATTATATATCGCCGTTTCTGAATCAGGACTCAAGGGATACTGCTATGGAGCCTGAACCGGAAGGACGGGTGGAGCAACCTTCGGTCTCCGGGGATAAGGATACCGATAAAGGCACCACCGTTCCTGAACTGGGGGCAAAAGGGGATTTATTTATTTCCACCGATAACCCGGTTGTGGATATAGCTGAAAAGGTTGGTCCTGCCGTTGTAGGTATAACCAATAAGAGCATTGTTACTTATCGGGACTGGTTTTTCGGTGATCTGTATATGCAGGAACAGGAGGGTTACGGTTCGGGAATTATCATCAGTGAGGAAGGTCATATAGTTACCAATGCCCATGTGGTTGAGGGGGCAAAGGAGTTATTTGTAGTATTTCAGGGAGAAAAACAGGTTAAAGCCCAGCTGATCGGAATGGATTCTACCAGCGATGTTGCGGTGGTAAAAATTGATTTAAATGATGCTAAAGCTGAAGGAGTAGAGTACACGGTAGCAAAACTGGGTGATTCCGACAAGGTGCGCCCGGGAGAGCTGGCAATTGCAATTGGCAACCCTTTGGGGCATGATCTGGCGGGAACCATTACTGTGGGGGTCATCAGTGCTGTAAACCGTACTCTTGTGGTTGATCAGAAGCCCTTAAAGCTTATACAGACCGATGCGGCTATAAACCGTGGTAACAGCGGCGGCGCTCTTGTAAATGCCAACGGAGAGGTCATCGGAATGAATACATTGAAGGGTAGCGGTACCGAAGGCCTGGGGTTTGCCATACCTACCAATGAGTTTTTGCCCATTGCCAAGGAATTAATCGAGAAGGGCATTGTTGTACGGGAAGGGGATAAGCCGGGACTCGGGATTCGAGGCCAGGAGATTACCGAAGATTATTCCAAAAGGCTCGGATACCCCAGAGGCATATTGGTACATGCCATTATCCAGAACGGAGCCGCGGCCAAGGCAGGTATCCTGCCCGGAGACGTGATAATTGGATTCAATGATAAAGAGATAACCACATTTAAGGAATTGCAGAATTTAATAGGCCAACACCAGATCGGGGATGTGGTGAAAGTAAAAGTATGGCGGGACGGAGAGGAGTTTACACTTCCGGTGACGCTGGAACCATTGCCGTCCGAGTAGCGGCTTGTTACAAAAATGAAAATGGATCCGGGACATCCGTTTAGTCTCTCCCGGATCCATTTTTATTTGAGTTTGGCATATGAAAATGACGAGCTATCGGGGATATATAAATTTGGCCAGAAATCTGGGCATTTCCTCATAGTTGCCCCAGCGGTTTCCAAAAATCCTGAACTTGTCCCCGGTTTGCATAGAAATGCTTCCCCAGTACTCCACAAAGACCAACTGCTGGGACTGGGAATCCTTTGAGATATCTAAGGTAAACATATTTTTGTCCCCCATTGATTTGATATCGGTAACAGTTCCTTCAAACACGTATATTTGCCCGTTATGCAGGTCTGGATTCGATTTTAGCTGGTTATAGTTTACAGCCCAGGCTCGCCTGGTGTAATAAGCTGCAGTCGTGGGCCGTTCGATTACTACCTGCCTGACCGAATCTTCTTTTCCTTCCAAATGAGCGGTTATGGTGCATGGAGTATAACCGGGATGTGTTGCTTTGACGTAGATGGTAAAATTGCCGGTCTCAGCATCAACTTCAGGTTCGGCCCTGGTTTCGAGATCCACTTCAAGGACAGCCTGTGGATCGGTGTTGCCGGTTATTTTTACCCATTCTCCGGTAGCCTCAATCGGACTGGATTGATCGATGGTTAACGGGAACTCCATACCCCGTCTTTTTAGAACCAGTTTGTGTACACGCTCAGTGTAATTCTTTTTTGACACCCGGATTTTAAATATGTTTTCGGGCTTTTCGGGTACCTGGAATTCTTTTTCGAACATTCCTTCGCTATCAACCAGATCGCTGAAATTGTCGTTGTTTATGAAAACCTGAGAACCGGGTTCTACCTTGAACACTATACGGCATGTGTCCTCCTCGATTAATATCTCATCACTTTCGGGATATATCATGGTCAAGGGGGCCAAAGGGGTGTCGAGTATAAATTCTACCCTTTCATTAGCTTCAGGGAAGCCTTCTTTATAGATGGTGATATCCAGGGCCACCTCTACCTGTTCGTTATTATTGCCTTCCGAGAAAGTGGAGTAGAGGAAGGCATCGTCATACACGATCTCGGCTTTTCCGTTGACCACTTGGTAAGTCTCTCCCAGAATTTCTACCTCTTCCCCGTTGCTTGTATTTACTATTATTCTGTGGACCGGCTTACCATCGACTATAGCAGCTTCTACAAAAGTAGAGGCAGTTATTTTTAAATCGGGCACGTCAGTTTTTTTGTTCTGTTTTATCAGTTGATCGCCCAAAACATACCCGGATACACCTAGCAAAGCCAGCAGGACAATACCAATACATATATTTATCAGCCGCCGGGAACTGTTTTGGGGTTTGGATTTCCGGTAGCGGCGAAGGGGGACTTGCTCGGTATAATCCAGTTCCGTGTCCTCAAAAGACGAATAGAGCGTTTTATCCAGATCATCAAAGAGCATTCCGCTTTTATCCTTATCCTGAGGGTCGACGGTTTCCGCCTGGCTTAAGAGTTTATTGCCGCAGTAATAACAGTAGCGATGGTAGTAGTTGTTTTTTGTCCCGCATGATGGGCATATCATAATACTATCTCCCTCCTATTATAGTAATATCTATTCGCAAATTTAACCAAAAATCCTTCTATTTCGATAAAAATTTTAAAGCACTAAATTTTATTACCGTCTATTAGGCTGAAGGTCTACCGTATTGATTGAGTATATATGGATGTGTAATTGAAATGAGATTGCAAATATGTAAAATACCGAATTAAGCTTCGGTATTTTACTAATAAGGGGTTTTAATATGGACAAAATCATGTTACAATTATCCATGAGCATGTTGAATAAAACTATCAAGAGGGGGCATATAGCGCTATGGATTACTTTCATGAAGAATCGGTAAGCAGGGTAAAGATGGGTTTGAACTCGATAGTATATGTCTTATGCTATATAGCTATGATATTGTTTGCACTGATGGCCGTAGCAAACTTCCAAGCGGTGTTTTATCAATTGGCCAATGGTAATATTGATTTTGTAACGATAATAGCGATGCTGGTATCGGGCGGGCTGGCCTATGGAGCTTTTGTTTTAAAAAATAACCAGCGTATTGAATATGACTATACATTTACCAACGGAATTTTTGATATAGCAAAGGTTATAAACAACAGCAGGCGGAAAAAGCTGTTATCGGTGGATGTAAAGGAATTTGAGGTTATAGCTCCCATAAGCGACGAGGGTTTCCAGCGGATGTTAAACCATAAGGGAATTCAGAAGCGCCACAATTATTTTCTTAACCGGGGTAGCGGACTTTATTATGGTGTTTTTACCCAGGATGGTGTGAAGTCCCTGCTTGTCTTTGAACCGAGCCAAAAATTGCTGGAGCTGTTTAAAATATTCAATCCTCGAAACGTAAAAGTCCGGTAAAACCCCTTGGAAAGGGGTTTTTTCTTGTCCGCGGAATGTACCGGGGCGAATATAAATTTTCCGTTAACTATTGTTTGGACCGATGGAATGAAAGCTTTTTATTGTAGGAACTTCAATAAAGGGGTAAAATAAGGAATAATCTGCTTTTGAATCAAAGGAGGACACCATATATGAAAAATACAATATATCTGGACAATGCTGCCACAACGCCCGTTCATCCCGATGTGGCAAAGGCAGTAATGGATTGTATGGTTAATGACTTTGGAAATCCATCTTCTTTACATAGATTGGGGCTGAATGCGGAAAAAAGGGTAAAGGAAGCAAGGGAACAGATAGCCTGGGCATTGGGCGTTAGTACCGACAGCATTTTTTTTACGTCAGGCGGAACTGAGGCCAATAATCTGGCTATCATCGGAACTGCCATGGCCAGAAGGCGGGAGGGGAAACACTGTATAACCACGCAGATCGAACATCCTTCCGTACTGAATACGTTTAAATACCTGGAAAAAGAAGGGTGGGAAGTTACCTATTTGCCGGTGGATAAACGGGGAATGCTTGATCCCGATGATGTGGTTAAGGCTGTACGCTCCGATACGGTATTGATAAGCATTATGCATGTTAACAATGAGATAGGTTCCATTCAGCCCGTTGAAGATATAGCCAAGCTTGTTAAGGAAAAGGGGTTATCCCCCCTTTTTCATGTGGACGCCATCCAATCTTTTGAAAAATTAGATTTGAAACCGAGAAGATGGGGTATTGATCTTTTGACCGTCAGCGGTCACAAAATACATGCTCCCAAGGGAATCGGAGCCCTGTATATGCGAAAGGGAGTAAAAATACATCCCGTTCATTGGGGCGGCGGCCAGGAAGGGGGAATCCGAAGCGGAACCGAGAACGTGCCCGGGATAGTTGGCTTTGGAGAGGCTGTGCGCTGGATTGAACAGGATATCGATAAAAAGTATCTCTATATGTATAAAGGGATCTTGGTAGCAGGTTTAAAGGAAAGAATCCCGGAAATGGTTATAAATGGCCCAGAACCGGAACTGGGTGCCCCACACATTTTAAATGTCAGCTTTCCCGGGATCAGGGGGGAAGTAATGCTCCATGCGCTGGAGGATAAAGGAGTATACGTCAGTACGGGTTCGGCCTGTTCTTCCAGACGGAAAAGCATAGGCCCTGTTTTCCAGGCAATAGGAGCTAAAAAAGAAGCAGCCCGGGGTGCAATAAGAATAAGTTTTTCGCATATGAATACCAGTGACGAAATGTACAGGACCATTGATATTTTTGAAAGATGCTTTAAGGAATTGAAGGGCTATATAAGGAGGTAGGGGAATGGAAAATGTGGTTTTACTGCGGTACGGGGAGATACATCTTAAAGGTCAGAATCGTCCCTATTTTGAAAGGGCGCTTCTTGACAACATAAAAAGAGCGCTGGAGGAATATGAAGACATAAAAATAGTTAAAGCCCAGGGCAGATATTTCATTGAGAATATTGAAGATGATCATCGAATATACGATAAAATATCCAGGATATTTGGTATTATATCCTTCAGTCCGGCTGTAAAGGTGGAAAAGAATATGGAGGCTATAAAGGAGGCAGCCGAGCTGCAGCTTAAGGAAGCCATGGCAGACAGGGGGAGCTTTGATGAATTGACCTTCAAAGTTGAGTCAAGAAGATCCGATAAAAGCTTTTTTTTGAATTCAATGGAGCTGAGCCGGAGGATAGGAGCCCATCTATTGAAGAAATTTCCCGGGATCAAGGTGGATGTCCATGAACCAATGGTCACCATATACATTGAGGTAAGGGAATGGGCTTATATATACCATCGACTTGTACCCGGTGTAGGAGGCATGCCGGTGGGAACAAACGGTAAAGCCGCCCTGCTGCTTTCGGGAGGGATAGACAGCCCGGTAGCCGGGTGGATGATTTCCAAGAGAGGGGTTGAACTTACGGCGGTCCATTTTCACAGCTTTCCCTATACCAGCGATCGATCAAAGGAAAAAGTGATTGAATTATGCAGGATCCTTTCCGGCTATTGCGGCGCCATAAAGCTGTACGTTGTTCCGTTTACCCGGATTCAGCAGGAACTGTATCAGAAATGCCTGGACAATATGCTTACCTTGCTTATGAGAAGATTCATGATGAAGATTGGAGAAATTATCGCTATAAGAGAAGGGGCAGGTGTGCTGATAACAGGTGAGAGTTTAGGTCAGGTGGCCAGCCAGACCCTTGAAAGCTTGTGCGTAACCGACGATGCCGTATCCATGCCTGTGTTAAGACCCCTTATAGGGATGGATAAGGTGGAGATCATTGATATGGCTAAAAAAATAGGGACGTACGAGACATCCATTCTTCCCTACGAGGACTGCTGTACCATATTTGTTCCCAAGCACCCCCTTACCCGGCCGAAGGTGGACAGGGTCAGGGAAGCCGAAGCCTTGGTGGACGGTAAGGAACTTATTGAAGAGGCAGTCGCAAATGTTGAAGCAATCGAGATAAAGGGGTGAACGGTTTTTGAAAGATAAAACCAGATTGGAGAGCATACTTCGAAGCATAGATGGAAGGGGTTACAAGGCATATAAGGACATACAGGGTGTTTATGATTTTGGCAGTTTTATTCTGTATATAGATCACGTGCAGGGAGATCCCTTTGCCGCTCCTTCACGGATCCGGGTTCTGATGCCCCAGGAAGTGGCGGGTTTTCCGGCAACCCTGTATTCATCCCGCCCCAGGCGCAAGGGGCTGGAGGATTACCTGACACGACAGCTTGCAAAAAACATAGCCCGTTTTGTCAAAGGCAATCGGGGGACCGGGAAGAGCGGGCAGATTTCGGTGATTTCGACGGGACAGGAGATGCTGAACCGGACATCGGTGATTATAAACTCAACGGGAATTGAGGCGCGCCTGAGCATGGGCCTTCCTGCCCAGGGAAGAAGAGTGCTGGCAGGACAGGCGGCGGACATGTTTTTTATTGAGCTGCCCCGTTTGGTGGAACGGTCTCTGGTATATAGAAATTTAGATGGCGAGGGGCTTGAAAAACAGGTAAATCTGGCCGAAGACCAATGGGTACTGCGAAGAAAGATAGAGGAAATGGGTCTGGTTGCCTTTGTGGCCAATGGTTCCATACTTCCCAGACGCAGCGGCGTTGATGATCGGCCCCTGCAAAGAGGTGCGGTTCCCTTTGTATCACCTCCCGAACTGGAAGTCGAGGTGGGCCTGCCCCATGCGGGAAGGGTTAAGGGTATGGGAATACCCAGGGGAATAACTCTGATCGTAGGAGGCGGCTATCATGGAAAATCCACGCTGCTTCGCGCCATCGAGAGGGGGGTATACGACCATATTCCCGGAGACGGACGTGAATTTGTAGTAACCGTAGAGGATGCGGTTAAGATAAGGGCAGAGGACGGCAGAAGGGTGGAAAAGGTGGATATCAGCCCATTTATCAGCAATCTGCCGGGCGGCGTGTCTACTGGAGCCTTTTCCACCGATAATGCCAGCGGAAGCACTTCTCAGGCCACTAATATAATGGAGGCTTTGGAGGTGGGGACTTCCTTGTTGCTGCTTGATGAGGATACCAGCGCCACCAATTTTATGATCAGGGATGCCCGAATGCAGGCACTGGTTCATAAGGATTCCGAACCCATCACCCCTTTTATTGACAGGGTGGTTGATCTCTACCAGCAGCTTGGTGTTTCAACCATTATAGTTGTTGGCGGTTCGGGGGACTATTTTGATGTTGCCCATCGCGTTATAATGATGGATCGGTTTACACCGAAGGATGTAACAAAGAGGGCTAAGGAAATTGCCCTTGAATTTGCTACCCACAGGCGCAGGGAAGCTGCCGGCCTTCCCATATGCATTACGCATCGGTGTCCAATTCCACAGAGCTTTGAAATTGAAGGCCGGAAGCAAAAGATAAAGTCCAGAGGATTGGATAATATCCAGTATGGCTATACCAATTTGGAGCTGGATGATGTGGAACAGCTGGTGGATGCAAATCAAACCCGGGCAATCGGAGATATAATCCGTTATGCCGTGAAGAATTATGTGGACGGTAAAGCCACATTGAGGGAAATTGTTTGGAAGGTACACAGGGATATTGAAGAGAGGGGTTTGGATATCATATCCCCCTTTAAAGGCCTTCATCCTGGAGACTACGCCCAACCCCGTCCTCAGGAGATAGCGGCGGCAATAAACAGGCTGAGAATTCTGGAGGTAAGGCAGAATACATAATTTCCCATCAATATTTTTAGACGGTTTTTCATCGGGATGATACAGGAGGCGTCATTCGGGGTAATATTATATAAAGAGGGTACAGAAGCCGATCCCAGTTATGGCTTCTTACCGGGAGGCAGTGCACGGTTGCCTTGAAATAATTCGTATGGCCGTGCACATTTCTATCACTGGGACAGGTTGCTGTCTGTTTGGTGACAGAGATATGCCGCGATTTAATGAGGCAAGGCTGAGAGAAACAAGGGAAAAGGTGGTAGATGACGTATGACCAAAGAGACATTCAATATAACCGGAATGACGTGCGCTTCCTGTGCAAGAGCTGTGGAAAGAAGCGTAAGTAAAGTGGAAGGGGTACAATCAGCGGCTGTAAATCTTGCGACAGAAAGACTGGCTGTTGAGTTTGATGAGAGCAAGGCCGATATTGATAAAATAAAGGAGGCGGTTATAAGGGCCGGCTATGGAGTGCAGGAGGAGAAAAGCGGAGCTGTAAGGGAGGTAATCATTCCCATATCCGGCATGACCTGTGCAGCCTGCGCCAAAGCTGTTGAGAGGGCGATAAATAAGCTGCCGGGAATAAATGAGGTGCATGTAAATCTGGCAACAGAAAAGGCAAGAGTTGTCTATGAGCCTTCAAAGGTTAGGATATCGGTTATAAAAGATGCAATATCAAAGGCGGGATATAAACCCCTGGAGATTGAAGATGATGGCGGCATCGATGTTGAAAGGGAACGCCGTCAGAAAGAGATCGGTTCCCTGAGAATCAGATTTATAATATCCATTGTGTTTGCTATACCTCTTTTATATGTGGCTATGGGACATATGCTGGGGCTGCCGCTTCCGAGAATAATTTTGCCCGAGGTACACCCTTTTAACTTCGGGATGGTTCAGCTCCTGCTTACGGTTCCCATAGTGGCGGTGGGGTACAAATTCTATACGGTGGGATTTAGCAGGCTGTTTAGACGGGCGCCCAACATGGATTCGCTGATAGCCATAGGTACAAGCGCTGCAATTCTGTACGGCATTTATGCATTATACCGGATAGCTGGCGGAGATAGTCGATACGCCATGGATTTATATTTTGAAACGGCCGGAGTCATCATTTCATTAATTCTTCTGGGCAGATATCTGGAAGCCATATCTAAGGGCAAGACCTCCGAAACAATAAAGAAGCTGATGGGACTCTCACCAAAGACGGCTGTGGTAATTCATGATGGTGAGGAGATCGTTATTCCGATTGAAGAGGTTGAGGCAGGGGATATAGTGCTTGTCAGGCCGGGCGAAAGAATCCCGGTTGACGGTGAGGTAATTGAAGGTAGAACATCGGTTGATGAATCCATGCTAACGGGTGAAAGCATTCCCGTTGAGAAGAATCCCGGAAGCAGGGTTGTCGGGGGAAGCATTAACAAAAACGGCACCATAAGGTTCAGGGCAACCAGGGTAGGCAAGGATACAACCCTGGCCCAGATTATAAAGCTGGTGGAAGATGCCCAGGGCTCAAAGGCGCCGATAGCAAAGCTGGCCGATGTCATATCAGGATATTTTGTACCCATAGTAATTGTCATTGCTGTTATTGCAGCTGCGGCATGGGCCCTGTCGGGAGAATCAGCAGTCTTTTCACTGACAATTTTCATATCGGTGCTGGTTATAGCATGCCCCTGTGCCCTGGGTCTTGCAACACCTACGGCTATTGTGGTAGGAACGGGTAAGGGAGCGGAATACGGTGTACTGATAAAGAGTGGGGAAGCACTGGAAACTGCCCATAAAGTTGATACCGTTATACTGGATAAAACCGGAACCATTACCGAAGGCAAACACAGGGTGACCGACATCGTCACCAGCGGCGTTATAAGTGGGGATGAACTCCTGCAACTGTCAGCTTCAGCGGAGGTTGGCTCTGAACATCCCCTCGGTGAAGCCATTGTCAACAGCGCCATGGAGAGGAATATGGAGCTAATAAAGGCCGATGGCTTTGAAGCCATACCGGGGCATGGTATAGAGGTGGTTATACAGGATAAGAAAATCCTTCTGGGCAACAAAAAGCTTATGGATGACAGAAATATCGAAATCCCACTGCAGGATGAGGCCGACAGATTGGCCGGGGAAGGCAAGACACCCATGTTTGTTGCTGTAGATGGGAAGCTGGCCGGCATAATAGCCGTTGCCGATGTTATCAAAGCCAGCAGCCGGAAGGCCATAGAAGCGCTTCATAGAATGAATATCGAGGTTGTTATGCTCACCGGAGATAACAGGAGAACTGCCGAAGCCATTGCCAGACAGGTGGGCATTGATCGGGTCCTGGCCGAAGTGTTGCCCCAGGATAAGGCTGACCAAGTGAAAAAACTCCAGGCAGAGGGCAGAATGGTTGCTATGGTGGGGGATGGTATCAATGACGCTCCCGCATTAGTCCAGGCAGATGTGGGAATTGCCATTGGATCGGGCACCGATGTGGCTATGGAGTCAGCCGATATTGTGCTGATGAGAAGCGACCTGATGGATGTTTCTGCTGCAATACAGCTAAGCAAAGCTACCATAAGGAATATTAAGCAGAATCTGTTCTGGGCTTTTGCCTATAATTCAGCCGGCATACCTGTGGCAGCGGGTTTGCTTCATCTGTTTGGGGGTCCGCTGCTGAATCCCATGATAGCGGCCGGAGCCATGGCATTCAGTTCGGTGTCGGTTGTGAGCAATGCCCTGAGGTTGAGAATGTTTAAGCCATTGAATAAATGAAAGGAGATAATTGCCATGAAGAAAAAAGTATTCATAGAAGGTATGTCCTGTATGCACTGCGTAAACCGGGTTACCAAAGCGCTGGAGGAGATACCGGGTGTTAAATCGGTCAGGGTGGATCTTGATGGAAAACACGCCGTCGTAGAGCTGGCTCATGACGTAGATGATGAGATGTTTAAAACTGCCGTATATGATGCCGGATATGAGGTCACTAATATAGAGTAGTTTCTGGCGGGCGGGTCTGCCGGCTCTGCCCGCTAATCTTATATGAGCTAAAAACCATTCCTTTTGATGGGAATGGTTTTTTTCTGCTCTCGCTAGCATGGACGGTTTTCTATAAAGAATGAATATGGTATGACCACAAAGTTTAAGAAGGGAACACTTAAAATGAGTATTGTGCATGTGAGCATATGGTGATACAATAAGGTCAGAGATGGTCAATGAGGAAAGGGTTTTACCTGTAAGGAAGACTGTCTATGGAGTATAAGGACTACTATAAGATACTGGGTGTATCCAGGAATGCAACGCAGGACGAGATAAAAAAGGCATATCGGCGATTGGCCAAGAAATATCATCCAGACGCAAATCCGGGGGACAAGGAGGCCGAACAAAAATTTAAGGAGATAAATGAAGCATACCAGGTACTGGGAGATGAAGAAAAGCGGAAAAAATATGATACATTCGGCAGTTATTATGATTTCCAAAATGGTACCAGCTTTGATCCGTCCCAGTTTGGATGGCATAGAAGGACATATACTACAGGAGACAGTGGCTTCAGCGATTTCTTTGAAATGTTTTTTGGAGAAAACGGATTGGATTTGAACAGCATTCTGGAGGGATTAAATCGGCAGCGCAATCCCTTCGGCAGTTTTACGGGAGGTTTTAAAGGTGCAGGAACCGCTCAGGTGGAGCAGGATATGGAAGCCAGTGTGGAGATAGGTTTGGATCAGGCCTTCAACGGTTGTCACAGGGTATTGTCCATCAGCTGGCCTGATGGCTCTAAAAGGCGGATCAGAATGAAAATTCCTGCGGGTATTCTTGACGGAGATAAGATAAGGTTGAAGGGACAGGGGCTGAACGGCGGTGATTTGCTTGTTACCGTCCGTATAAAAAATGAGGAAGGGCTGGAGCTGCAGGGGCTTGATATAATACAGGATGTGCCGGTTTTACCCTGGGAGGCGGTATTGGGTGCCACCATAACGGTTCACTCTCTTGACGGCAGAAAGTTATCCGTTAAAATACCACCGGGGACTTCAACCGGCAAAAAACTGAGGATCCCCGGTATAGGATACAAGGACAGACGGGGGAAAAGGGGAGATCTTTATATCAGGATAAGGATCGTTGTTCCCGCGGAAATAAGCGACAGGGAAAAAGAGCTTTACGGCGAATTAAAAGAGATATCCGGATGGAATCCAAGGGGATATGAAGCGTGATGAATATGGTAGAATCACACGGTCAGCTGCTGCACAATGAATTTATATATCTCCGGAGCTTTGGTATCCCAGTTGTTGCAGATAATCCTTGCTTGTTTTCTATCGGTCACGCTTAACCTTAGATCGATGAGGACAATATCATTTTCCATGACACGGCAGATTACCTGGTATTCTTTACTGGAAACCCGCTTATATTCAGCTGTAATCTGATTTTCCCTTTTGAACCTGTGGCGGTTTTGCGTAGCATAAACATTAATCGCATGGCGTAGCCACTTTGGGATATGATCAAGAAAAAGATGCAGGGTTTTCCTGCCTTTTTCGGTTATGCTGTAAAAGGATTTATGGCCGGTTTCCAGGCAGGTGAGATGGTCGCTGGATACCAGCTGTCCAAGAAGCTGCTGGAGATCAAAATAATTCATAATATCGTTTTCCAAAAAAAATTGGGTGACCTGGGTATTGGTCAGTGGGATATCCAGGCTATGAACATAGTAGAGTATCGCTAGCTTGTTATCTGCTGTGTTTATGGCTTTTTCTGACATGACTTCACCTCAGTTAAACCGGAAGGCTATAAAAAGAACACCTGAAAGGTGTTCTTTTTATATTATATTTTATATTCCTTTATTTCCTCAAGCAGGTCATCACAATCATCGGAATATATCTCAACTGTTATCGGTTTACTTAAGTCTAAACTGAATATACCAAGAATTGACTTGGCATCCACTACATGACGCCCGGAACGCAGGTCTATCTCATATGGATACTTGCTGACGATGTTGACAAATTTCTTCACATTTTCTGCCAACGAAAGCTTAATATTTACAGTTTTCACGGAACTCATCCCCCTTTACGGAATTTTTGTTCGGTATATTTTATTTCAGTATATAACATTTTTCCGGTTTAAGCAATACTTTTCAAAAATTTAGCAATTATTCATCTATATTGCCTTTTTCAGGCCTGGTTTTTTTGTGCACATTGCCAATAGATTATGGGGTGGTTTATAATCCAAAACAATTTTGTCAATAATATATGAATATGAGGAGGTTTTGGCAATTTTACCGGAAAGGAGCCGTTGGTTTGAAGATAGGTATTCCAAAGGCCCTGATGTATTATACCTACTACCCGCTGTGGAAATATTTTTTCGAAATTCTGAGATGCGAGACCCTTGTGTCCCGGAATACTTCAAAGCTTATCCTGGACAATGGGGTAATGAACTGCGTGGATGATGCATGCCTGCCTGTTAAGCTGTTTCACGGGCATGTCGTAGACCTTTTGGGTGAAGTGGATATTATATTCGTTCCCAGGTTAACAAGCATAAATCCGGGTGAGTTCATATGCCCCAAATTTATCGGTTTGCCGGAAATGATAAAGAGTTCAATACGAGGATTGCCGGATGTGCTGGTGTTGGATTATAACGCTCATAAGAATATAAAAAATGCATATATGGCTTATATCGATACCGGCAAAAGATTGACCGGCAGTTCCTCAGTGGCCCTTAAAGCCTTTAATCTGGCCTGTTCCAAACAGAGAGAATACGACAGACTTTTAAAACAGGGAAAGACGCCCCTGGACATACTTGAATTGAAACGGGAGCATAATGCGGGCAATTATAAAGGGGTTGTGGGCCTGATTGGACATCCCTATTTGCTCTATGATCAGTATGTCAGCATGCAGATTATTTCCAAGCTTAGGAATATGGGATACCGGGTGGTGGTACCGGAGAACATAGAAGACGCTTGCATACAAAGGGCATGTGAGCGATTGCCGAAAAAACTGTTCTGGAGTTACGGCAAAAAGCTGTTGGGGAGCGGGCTGACCATGCTGGAAAAGCGTATGGTGGACGGCATCATTCTTTTATCCAGCTTTGCCTGTGGTATTGATTCTTTCATCATAGAGCTTCTGCACAGATACAACCAGAGGCAGTATAAAATCCCATACACCTTAATAACCGTTGATGAGCATACCGGACATGCAGGATTCAATACGCGTTTGGAAGCGTTTATTGATATGATCGAATGGAGGAGAGCACATGAAGGTCACCTTTCCCCATATGGGGCAAGTGTATCTGGCGGCTAAAGGCCTTCTGGATGATCTTGGTGTGGAGGTGATAATTCCGCCTCCCATCACCAAAAAGACTCTCGAGATAGGAACGAGGCTGTCTCCCGAAATGGCGTGCCTGCCATTAAAAATAAACATTGGGAATTATATTGAAAGCATACAAAGGGGAACCGATACCATATTGCTGTCCGGAAGCTGCGGTCCCTGTCGGTTTGGCTACTATGGGGTGGTGCAGAAGGAGATACTCAATGATTTGGGATATGATATAGATATAATCATATTTGATCCCCCCGATACCGGCTACAGGGAATTCATTCAGCGAATAAAAAGGGTTGCCGGGAGGAATTCGTGGCTGAATGTAGCCCGTGCATTCAAAAAGGCATCCATCATTGTGGAAGAAGCCGATGAACTTTTGGAAATAGGGTTAAAGAAGCGTGCCAGGGAGGCAAACAGTGGAGAAACCGACAGCCGTCTGTACGCTTTTGAACGGGAAGTGATTAAATGTTATGGCAGCTATGAGATACTTGAAACTATCAGGAAGTATAAGGGCATTTTAGAAAGCATTGAGGAAAAAACCGGTGTGTTTCCTCTGAAGGTGGGTTTGGTAGGAGAAATCTATACCCTGATTGAGCCGTTTGTAAATCTGAATATAGAAAAGAAGCTGGGCCGGCTGGGTGTGGAAGTGTACAGAAGCCTTACCCTGAACGAATGGGTTAAAATTCATCTGTCCCTTGATATGGGATACAGGCTGCATCACAGAAGAATACTAAAAAAGGCTGAACCGTATCTTGGTTTATGTGTAGGAGGACATGCCTGGCAAACCGTAGCCAATTCAATACACTTTTCCCAAAATAAGCTTGATGGTATTATTCAGGTCATGCCCTTTGGCTGCATGCCCGAGATAGTGGCCGAAAGCATACTTCCGAGGGTTTATGAGGATTACGGGGTGCCCATCATGACGTTGGTGGTGGATGAGATGACCGGGGAAGCAGGATATTTTACACGACTTGAGGCCTTTATAGATCTGCTGGAACAAAGGAGGAATCGTACAGGTGAGAAAAAGCCAAGTCTATCTGGGGGTTGATGTCGGCTCGGTCAGCATAAATGTGGTTGCAATTGATGGGAATGGTAATGTGTTGGAAAAGATATACATGCGAACGGAAGGGAAACCCATACAAATTCTCAAGGAAGCTGTGGGGCGTATGGCATCGCTGCTGCCGGCCAATGTTGAAATAAAAGGCGTTGGGACGACGGGCAGCGGACGTCAGTTGGCAGCAGCCGTTCTTGGAGCAGACGTTGTCAAAAACGAGATTACTGCCCACGGAGTTGCTGTATTGGCCTTTGAACCGGATGCAAGAACCATCATCGAGGTCGGGGGACAGGATTCGAAGATAATTCTGTTAAGGGACGGGGTTGTATCGGACTTTGCGATGAATACGGTTTGTGCAGCCGGAACGGGCTCGTTTCTTGATCGGCAGGCCGCACGCCTGAACATTCCCATTGAACGGTTTGGGGAATTGGCCCTGAAATCAAGGTCTCCCGTCAGGATAGCCGGTCGATGCGCCGTGTTTGCAGAGTCCGATATGATTCATAAGCAACAGATGGGATGCTGTTGCGAGGATATTGTAAGGGGTTTATGCGAGGCCCTTGTCAGGAATTATCTGAATAACGTGGGCAAAGGAAAGGAAATTCTGCCTAAAGTGGTCTTTCAGGGGGGAGTTGCAGCCAATGTGGGTATACGCAAGGCTTTTGAGGATGCACTGGGATGTCCGGTTGTAGTTCCGACACACTTTGATGTAATGGGAGCGATTGGAGCGGCAATGCTGTCTAAACAGCATGCGGGCGGAAATAAGAGCAAATTTAGGGGGTTTGATCGCATATTACAAAACGAGTTTCACTCAGAAAGCTTTGAATGCAACGGATGTCCGAATTATTGCGAGATAATCCGGCTGACTTCGGATGGAGCAACGGTGGCGCTTTGGGGGGGAAGATGCGGAAAATGGGCCGGGAGCCAGGAAAGAATTGAAGAAAAAAGGATGGCCTAGTACCGGGATTTGAATCCCATAAATTTGCATATTCTCATTGTAAAGAGAGATAATATAAGAGGAATTTAAATAGCGGGAGGGTATATGCAGTGGAATTCAAAGAATCACCCAGCATGGAACAGAAGAGATACGTAGCCTCGGTATGTCCGGAATACCGTTCCAAAATGGCTGCACTGAGTGAAAGTGTTGATACGGAAGAACAAGTGATAAGCTGTGATGGATGTATACATTGGAATAACGGACGGTGTATCATATTTGATGAAGTGTTAACCGGAATTGACCAGACGTGAGGAAGGATATATGGCTCGGCTGTGTCCTTTGTGTAATGGTATGACACCGATGCACGTGTTCTGTCTTAAGTGCGGAAGGCGGATGACTGAAGAAGGCAGGAAGGAGGATATTAAAGGGCAATACAGTCCATATATGGACAGGGAAAGCTTTAGCATTGATATGAACAATGATGTTACAATAGGCGATCATCTGTGTGTACATCTGTATTATTGCGAAATGTGCGGTACATGGGAACACAGGGCTGTACAACCAATTCAAATCTAGCAAAAGTATAATATATGTATTTATAAAAAAATCGAGCAATTAAAGGGCGAGATCATGAAAAAGCCAGTATTATTGAGCTTTTGCGGTTATAAGCATTCTGAGCTACTGTTTTTTTTGTATTTGGATAATATTACCCATTGAAAACATGCGTTATTTATATTACTATATAAATGCGAAAACAATAGGAATTTGTATAATTTGTCCTGGGATGTTCGTGAATCTCTATCGGTTTTAACCCACAGAGTGTATACGGGAGACCGGGTTTGCCTGGATAATGTCAGGCCATCTCGAATGGAAGGCAGATACAGGCAATAGGTCACCCACCTGCTGTGAAGCGGGTAATAAAATCGTAGAGAAAACGGCATCATGGGAGGAATATAAGCCCTCACACTGTTGAGGGCTTATATTCCTATAAAAGAAAAAATATATGCTTGACATTTTAGCTTCATGTGGTATAATCTATTTTGCAAGTTGAGAATGAATACTGCGCTGCGGAATGGTGTAACGGTAGCACATATGACTCTGGATCATATAGTCTAGGTTCGAATCCTAGTTCCGCAGCCATTTTATATGGCTCCTTCGTCTAGTGGCCTAGGACGCCGCCCTCTCACGGCGGAAACAGGGGTTCGATTCCCCTAGGGGCTACCACATAACGACTGACTATATGGCTTGGCAGTGTTATTCGCCAAGCCATATAGTTTTTTGTTATTTATAATATTTATGGAAATCAGCCTGCAAAAAGGCTCAGAGTCTGTTGACGGAGTATTATTTGATGTTGTTGTAGACAGGCTCTGTTTTTGATATAATCTTATCATAAGGCATCCTGTTCGTATTTAACATCATTAAGGCATACACATCTTTTCATTTTATAAAGGGGAGATTTAAACAGATATGATCGCTATTACAGAATGTCTTGAGGAAAGCCCCATTATCGCCGCCTTACACCACACCGAGCTCTTAGATGAGGTTGTTAAATCAAGGGTAAAAGTTGTATTTTTATTATCCAGCAATATTCTGGAGATCGAAGGGATCGTGGAAAGGCTGAAGGATTCGGGGAAAAAGGTATTTGTGCACGCCGATCTGATAGAGGGTTTGGGGAAAAATTCGGCAGCCATTGACTATATCAGGCAAAGAATAAACCCCCATGGCATACTGTCAACCAGGAATAATTTATTGAAATACGGCGGAGAAATAGGGCTTATAACGGTTCAACGGCTGTTTTTAGTTGATTCACTTTCCTTTGAAAGCGGCATAAATATTGTACGAAGCTATAATCCTGATTTTGTTGAGGTAATGCCGGGGATCATACCTAAAGCCATTAAAGAATTAAAACAGAAAATTCATCAGCCCATAATTGCCGGAGGTATGATTACCAGCAAGCAGGATATAATCAATGCATTAAGCGCAGGGGCTCTGGCGGTCTCAACCAGCAAAAAGGAGCTCTGGGAGTTAATATAATAGGAGGGGGTAACGGGTGTGAAACAAGAATATGTAATTGCATTGGATCAGGGGACAACAAGCTGCAGAGCTATAATATTTGATCAGTCGGCCAGGATGGTTGCTCAGGCGGGAAGGGAGTTCAGGCAGATTTATCCCCAACCCGGCTGGGTTGAACACAATCCTGAAGAGATTTGGCAGTGTCAACTGGATGTGCTGAACCAGGTATTAATAACCGGCGGTATATCAATAGATGATGTTGCGGCTATAGGAATTACTAATCAGAGGGAGACGGTTATGATATGGAACCGCCATACCGGAAAACCCGTATCCAATGCCATCGTCTGGCAGTGCAGAAGGACGGCCGGTATGTGCGAAGAGCTGAAGCAGAAAGGCCTGGAAGGCAGAATCAGGGATAAAACCGGTCTGGTTATAGATGCTTATTTTTCGGCAACCAAGCTAGCCTGGATCCTCCGCCATGTTGATGGGGTTAGGGAAATGGCCGAGAGGGGAGAGCTTATTGCCGGCACGATGGATACGTGGCTTATATGGAAGCTTACCGGTGGCAGGGTCCACGCCACCGATTATACCAACGCATCAAGGACCATGCTGTACAACATAAAGGACCTGTGCTGGGATGATGAAATGCTGGACGAATTAGACATCCCACGTTGTTTGCTGCCTGAAGTAAAGGATTCCAGCGGTTTCTTCGGGGTTACCGATCCCAAACTCTTTGGGAGGGAAATTCCCATCACCGGAGTAGCCGGGGATCAGCAGGCGGCCCTCTTCGGACAGGTCTGCTACGAGAAGGGAATGGTCAAAAATACATACGGAACCGGGTGTTTTATTCTCATGAACACCGGAAATGAACCAATAACATCACGTAACAACCTGTTGACCACCATTGCATGGGGGCTGGACGGGACCGTTGAGTATGCCATGGAGGGCAGCGTATTTGTCGCCGGTGCGGCTGTTCAATGGCTCAGGGATGAGTTAAAGCTGATAGATAATGCTGCACAGAGCGAAGAACTTGCCTCCCGGGTACGGGATACCAACGGTGTTTATCTGGTGCCTGCTTTTGCGGGCTTGGGTGCCCCCTACTGGGATATGTATGCCAGGGGCACCATTATAGGAATAACCCGGGGTACCAATCGCTCTCACATTGTCAGGGCTGCATTGGAATCAATTGCCTATCAGACCAGGGATGTAGTAGAGGCCATGCAGCAGGATTCCGGCATACCGATAAAGGTTCTGAAAGTAGACGGGGGGGCATGTGTCAACAATTTCCTCATGCAGTTTCAGGCCGATATGCTGGGAGTGCCGGTCATCAGACCAAGGAATATTGAAGTAACCGCCCAAGGCGCCGCTTTTTTGGCCGGATTGGCAGCCGGCCTTTGGAAAAACAGGGATGAGCTAAAGGAACTGTGTCATGAGGATACGATCTTTAGTCCCGATATGAGCGATGAGGACAGGGAGGATAAGTATAGCGGTTGGAAGAGAGCGGTACAGCGAAGTATGCGGTGGGCAGAATAAATCAAATTATCTCAGATAATTGGGAAAGGATGATGGGAATGGATTTTATGGAAGTGATATCCAAAAGACGGGCTATCAGGAAGTATAAAAAGGATCCGATACCGGATGAGAAGCTGGAGAAGCTTTTTCAGGCTTTACGGCTAGCACCTTCCGGCAACAACCGCCAGCCATATAAGTTTATATTCGTTAAGGATGAAAATACCAGGCACGAGATAGTACGGCGGGCGTGTCATCAGGACTTTTTATACGATGCCCCCGTTTTAATGGTAGCCTGCTGTGAACCGGGCAGGGCTTTTGATACGGCTATAGCCGTTGATCATATGGTTTTGGCGGCAACCAATGAAGGGCTGGGGACCTGCTGGGTTGGCTGGTTTGAGAGGGATGCGGTAAGGGAGATATTGGAGATAGATTCAAAAATGGAAATCCCCATATTGGTTCCGATTGGCTATGCCGACCAGCGTCCTGAAGAAAAGCCCAGAAAGCCAATAGAGGAGCTTGTCAAGGTGATATAACCCAGCGTAAGGCAAAAAACGGCGAATGGTCAGACCGGTACCTGCTTTATATTGCAGGACACCGATGTACATTCGCCGTTTTTGTAAGCTGTCTTCTGCAAAAATTTATTCTGGCAGTTCTATTATTTATTTTATATTTATTAGAGGATCGGGTTAAATCACTTCGAGATAATCACTGTCCGGAAGAGGTGGAAATTCAGCGGTAGGAAGGGTTTGATACCAGTATGCCACCGAAGCTATGTCATCCTGAAGGGGGAGGTATCTTCCACCCGAACGCCAGCCCAATGCCTGGATGGTGACCTTCAAATCCTTTTCAAAGCGTATTGGATCCATGATATGCCACCTGTAAAGGCCAAATCTCATCTGGGAACGGTAAAGCCCATCAGGACGTATAACCTGCGGTAAACCGGAATACGGTGTGGTAAATTCCTGATACTGATGGGTTTTTCTGTTTTCGAAGTTGTAGGATCCGCAGAAGTAGTCCTCGGTGCCGGTGCCGCATATCGTTGGGTACTCATTATCCCCGTCTATATAGAATTTGATCTCGCCTTCGCCCCACCAGCCGTTGTTATTGACCCCCCAGGCCATGTATGTACCCACATAATGGCCGTGTCCCTTAACGCCGTCAAGAATGGTGTATACATCCTTATAGGGCAGTGGATTTTTTCTGCGGAACTGGGCATGGAAGTATGCCGCATCGTCAGGCACATCGGTCAGCGTGTAATCGATTTGGTAGTAAAGAACCATTTCTTCAAGACCTATATTGGTCATGGTCATTTTGCACCTTTTTCTAAAGGGCATTTCCCAGTAACAATTAAAGGCGCTGCCCGGATTTACACATACAGCTAAAGAGGAAACCTGGGCGTATTCACCCCAGCCACATGCAAAAAAATCACCTACCGGGCATTCCACAGAGGGGATGGTCTGGTCATCCCAGTATATGCGCAGAATGCTGTGGCGCCAGTGACCGGTTGGGGTCATCCATATATGCTGGATGGCTCCGGGGCCCTCAATATCTGCAAGGACAAATGTCTCCCCTGGCATGATTCTAACTGACGGGGATATTTTCCATCCCTTTCCCAGATCCCTTGCAGCCGATGCACCCGTTCCCTCTTCCGCTTTTGCACCCCCGCCTTTTTCTCCTGTGAAATTCTCGGGGCTGATGGAACGGGTTTTGGCATGTGACAGACGTGAAAGATTGCCAAGATGCATCCCCAATCCATTAAACAGCTTCACACAAATCCCTCCATTTTCCTTTATAACGAAATTTTATCAAGCCCATTATATCATTGTTTGTTGTGCCGGAGCAACACCGTATAACCCTGTTGGCATTCATTTTATATTTTCAAGGCACATTGTGAATAGGCAATTTCTTGTAAAAAATTCGCTTTTGTTTATATAATATAAGGGGTGAAATATTAATAATATTGTATATATCCTGTTGTTTAACGGATGAATATATTGGTTAATAAGAACATAGCATCATTACAGGAGGTTGTTATGGGAAAGATTAGGGAACTTGATTATAAACAGCTTAAAAGGGACTGGTCATCTTTATCATCCTGTTTGAGCTTTGAAACAACCGAAGAGCTGGAACCGTTGCGAGGAATAATCGGCCAGGAAAGGGCGGTAAAGGCCATGGAGTTTGGCATCCAAATAAAAAATCCTGGCTACAATATCTATATGGCCGGAATAAGCGGGAGCGGCAAAACCACCTATGCCAGGGAGTATATTTCCCAAATTGCCAGAGAAAAGCCGGTACCCGATGACTGGTGCTATGTATACAATTTTGAAAACCCCGAGCAACCCGTGGCTATAAGGCTTCCCAGCGGAAAGGGCAAGGAATTCTGCCGCGACATGGAAGAGCTGATAGAGGATTTGAAGGCCGAGATCTCAAAAGCTTTCAGCGGAGACGAATACGAAAACGAGAAGACCCTTATATATAAGGAGATGCAGGAAAAGAAGAATGAGCTTTTCAACAAGTTCAGCGAATATTCCAGGGAACAGGGGTTTCAGGTAAATACCTCCAGCGGCGGAATCTATTTTTCGCCCATTATTGATGGGCAGCCTATGGGAGAGGATGAATACAATCAGCTGGACGAGGAGACCAAGAAGAGCATAAATGAAAAATTAACGCAGATCCAGCTGCAGGCTGTTGAAGTGATGCGCAAAATAAAGGAGCTGGAAAAGGAATCAAAAAATAAGGTACGGGAGCTGGAAAACAGGATAGGGACCTTTGCGGTGGCTATTCACATCGAAGACATGAAGAAGAAATACGCATCCCATCCCAAGATACTGAAGTATCTGGAAGATCTCATGCGGGATGTTCTGGAAAGCATAGGTAGTTTTAAGGAGAGCGAGCCCTCGGAAGAAAACCCCTTTGTTCAGGCATTTAGAAGGGGGGCAGGGGCGGCACACTCCAAATACAAGGTGAATCTCCTGGTTGATAACAACGAAAGGGAAGGCGCACCGGTTGTAATTGAATATACCCCAACTTACAGCACTCTTTTCGGGAGCTTGGAATATGAAAATAAGTTGGGCACCGTGGTCACTGATTTTACCATGATCAAGCCGGGGGCAATTCACATGGCCAACGGTGGTTACCTGATCCTTCAGGCCAAGGATGTTTTGAGCGTCCCCTTTATGTGGGAAGGGCTAAAGAAGGTTCTTAAGACCGGGGCAATCACCATTGAGAATCTAAGGGACCAGTGGGGGCTAATCAGCATGTCCGGCTTAAAACCCGAGCCCATTCCCATTGATATAAAGGTGATTCTGGTGGGTAGCAATCTGCTGTTTCAGCTTCTTCACCAGCTGGATGAGGATTTTGGAAAGCTCTTTAAGGTTAAGGTGGATTTTGACGATGAGATGGAGGCAAACGAACATAATGTCCTAAGCCTGGCAAAATTCATCAGCGGATATTGCCGCCGGGAGAATTTACGGCATTTCAGCAAGGATGCTGTTTTAAGCGTGGCAGATTACGCCTGCCGTTTGGTGGAGAGCCAGGAGAAGTTCTCCACGCGATTCAACGATATAGTAGAGATACTGGTTGAAGCCAATACCTGGGCTGAAATAGCCGGCAACAGCCTTGTTACCGCCCGGGATGTCAAAAGGGCCATTGCCGAAAAGGAGTATAGATCAAACAAATACGATGAGAAATTGATGGAGCTTCTTGAAAAGGATATCATCATGGTAAAGGTGGACGGCGAGGCTGTTGGGCAGATCAACGGTCTGTCGGTAATTCACATGGGTGATTATATATTTGGCAAACCCTCAAAAATAACGGCCACCACCTTTATGGGGCGAAGCGGTATCGTCAACATAGAGAGGGAGGTGGAAATGAGCGGAAATGTTCACAGCAAGGGTGTTATGATATTGAGTGCTTATATAGGTGAACAGTATGCCCAGGAGATCCCTCTGGCCTTATCCGCCAATATCACTTTTGAACAGCTGTACATCGGGGTTGAGGGCGACAGTGCTTCCAGTGCGGAGCTTTATGCCATACTCTCCAGCCTGGCTGAAGTCCCCATAAAACAAGGAATTGCAGTTACCGGTTCCATCAATCAAAAGGGTGAGATACAGCCTGTTGGTGGTGTAACCTATAAAATTGAGGGATTTTTCCAGCTGTGCAAAGCCAGAGGTTTAACCGGGGAACAGGGTGTGATCATTCCGTATCAGAATATTAAGAATTTGGTGCTGAAGGATGAAGTCATAAAGGCCGTGGAAGAGGGTAAATTCCATATCTATCCTATTAAACATGTGGACGAAGGCATTGAAATACTGATGGGGCTGCCGGCTGGCAAGAAGCTTGAAAACGGATTTTTTGAGAAGGATACTGTTCATGAGAAGGTATATAATAAACTTCGTCACTATGCCTTGACCATGATCAATTTTGGGAAAAGCGAAGAGGATGAGGACAAAAAACGGATGTAATACTTTTGTTAGTATTTTTTAATACTATTGTTCTGGCTTTTTATGGAGAATATGCTATCGTTTTATAAAACGAATAAATAAAGGATTTTAAAATTAAAGGGGTACGGAGGAATAGTATATGGGAGAAATTTATGTAAAGGCTGCTAAGGTTGTTCCCGCAGATTCCCGGCCAAGAAAAAGACGAAGGCTTATTGTTGTATTATGTATAATTCTACCCTTATTGCTGGGCATAGGCGCTTATGCCGGATACGAGATAAAGAACCGAATCGAGCATCAAAAATGGGTCCAGCATATGAAGGCAGTTGTGGAAGTACCCACCATTTATGAGGGAATATGGGTGGATGATGTCCACCTGGGTGGGATGTCTGTTGAGGAAGCAAAGCAGGTATTAGCTGAAAGGGCAAGGGAGAGCCTGGAGAAGATCCGGTTCGAGCTTATACATAACGATAAGCGGTGGGAGTTGACATATAAGGATGTAGGAGCTTACATTGATTGGGACAAAAAGATAAGCCAGGCCTATGGAATAGCAAGAGAAGGGGAATTGGAAGAACGATACAACAGGGTTATGGAAATAGCTGCTAACGGAATAAGATTAAAAACTTCCCTGTTTTACAATATGAGTCTGGTTAAGAGTAAGCTGGAAGCAATTGCCCAGGAAATTAACTATGATCCGGTTGATGCTGATATTAAGTTTTATCCGGATAGGGAGAATAAATTTGAGATCATTGAAGAAAAACCTGGCTTGAAACTGGATGTGGAAAGTCTGTACAGCGATTTGGTGGAAAAAATGAAGAACGAGGAATACTGCCAGGTGGTGCTGTCCCCGGAGGATGTTCCGGCTAAAATAACAAAAGCCCACTTACAAAAAGCCACTTACAGGATTGCTCAGTTTTCCACCAGTGTGGCCACAAGTACGGCGGATCGTAAGCACAATGTGCGTTTAGCCCTCAGCAAGGTAAACGGGTACAGGTTGGATCCGGGAGAAGTGTTTTCATTCAATGAGGTGGTAGGTCCCAGGACTGCAAAGAGGGGTTTCAGGTCAGCTCCGGTTATCATGCCGGATAAAAGTCTGCAGGATGACTATGGTGGCGGTGTATGCCAGGCATCAAGCACTATTTACAACGCTGCCCTCAGAGCCGATCTAGAGATTGTAGAGCGATACCATCATTCTTTCCCGATAGCCTACGTTCCTATTGGGCTGGATGCTACGGTGTCATACGGTGGTGTGGACTTGAAGTTTAGGAACAATAAGGATACCCCCATTTTCATTCGAACCTTTTCCAGCGGAAATAATGTCTATGTGGAGATTTACGGCGAGAAATTCCCGAACAACGGCTATATAACCTGTAGTTCTACCGTCACGTCAGTGGTTGCTGCACCGGCACCCAAACGGATACTGGATAAAAGCGGCAAGTACGTCAAACAGCCCGGTGGGCAGGTGGAACATGTAAAATCCAGAAATGGTTATAAGGTTACCAGCTATAAAACCTATTATGAGAATGGAAAAAAGGTTTGGACAAAAGTAATTGCCCATGATTATTATCGACCGATACAGGGAATCATCTACTATAGGCCGTAGTAATTCTGTAGCATGGATGAAAAATAAAAGGCGTGCTTAAACGGCATGCCTTTTATATGCTTGGCAAATATGTTCTTCTGGGCTCAAAGGAGGATACAGGACGGATGGGAGAAACAATAAAGGTAACTGTAAGGAATGAGACCAAAACTTTTCCAAAGGGTATAACATTGGAGGCATTAAGCCGTCAATATACAGATAAATATGCCGCCAGGATTGTGGCAGCCAAAGTTAACAACAGAATGAGTGAGTTGACCCAGGTATTGGATAAAGACTGTCAGGTTGAGTTCATTGATTTATCTACCAAGGATGGTGAGAGAGTATATCTTCGTGGCCTGACCTTTATATTCATCCGGGCATGCAGGGAGCTGTTTCCTGACTGCAGGGTTGTGGTGGAACACTCGATGAATAAAGGCCTTTATTGTGAGGTGCATGGAGATTTTACCCTGTCTCCGAGGCAGGTAAGCAGAATAGAACGGAGAATGAGGGAAATAGTTGCGCGGGATGAACCTTTTGAAAGGTTTAGGACAAATAAGGAAGAAGCCAAACAAATTTTCCGGGATATGAAATTCTATGACAAATTGAAGATACTGGATTACCGGCCGGAAGAAACGATCAATTTATACCGCTGCGGCTGGATGGTGGATTACCTTTTTGGCTATATGGTTCCGAGCACCGGCTATATAGACATGTTTGAGCTGCAATTCTATCTGCCGGGAATAATTATCTGCTATCCCGTGACGGAAAACCCCTATGCTTTGCCCGAACCTGTGGACAATCCCAAGCTGTCAAGGATTTTCCGTGAAGCTGAAAAATGGGGGATGCAGCTTGGAGTAGAAAATGTTGCTGATCTTAATGATATGATTAAGAATGGGAAGATCGGAGATATTATCAGGGTGTGCGAAGCCCGGCATGAAAAGCTGATTGCCCGGATAGCCGATGAAATTGCTGCTCAGCGCGACAGGATCCATTTAATAATTATCGCTGGTCCGTCCTCTTCCGGCAAGACCACTTTTGCTCAGAGATTGCGCATACAGCTTATGGTAAACGGTATGAGGCCCATACCCATATCGATAGACAACTACTTTTTGCATAGGGAGGATATACCCATAAATGAGGATGGTGAGAGGGATTTTGAATCAATAAAAGCAATTGACATTGAGCTGTTTAATGAACATATGACCAGGATCATTCAAGGTCAGGAGGTTGAAATACCCTATTTCAATTTTGAAAAGGGGGAGCGGGAATACCGGGGACACAGGATCAGGATTGATGACAACCAGCCTATCATAATTGAGGGAATTCATGGCTTAAATGAAGAGCTGACGGCCATGATACCAAAACGGAACAAATACAAGATATACATCAGTGCGCTAACTCAGCTTAACATAGATGACCATAACCGAATTCCAACTACCGATGGTCGCCTGATTCGCAGGATCGTGCGTGATTATCAGTTCAGGGGTGCATCGATTGAAGATACGCTGAACATGTGGCCATCGGTGCGCAGGGGGGAAGAAAAATACATTTTCCCCTATCAGGAGCAGGCTGATATCATGTTTAATTCAGCATTGACCTATGAATTGGCCGTGTTGAAGCCGTTTATTGAACCTTTGCTGGATTCAGTATCTCCCGATAGCCCGTATTATTTGGAGGTAAATCGTTTAAAGAAGTTTATGAAATACTTCCTGGAATTGGATGCGGCTGAGGTCCCCAATACATCTATTCTAAGGGAATTCATCGGGGGAAGCTGTTTTAAGGTATAGGGGGGTTGAACGGGAAGCCAGCCGCTAAAGGACATGCGGCTAATATTAATAGAAGGAGACCCCGTCATGTTGAATAAAAACTTCATGGGTAAGCTTGCTGTTTTGTTGTTTTCGGTCGTTCTATTTTTAAACAGCTGCAGTTACCTTCCTGAGATTTACTATGAAAAGCAGCGACCAAATGTTGAGGATGAACATCATGAATTTATTGAACCGGACGAGCTTCAGGAGAAACTGCCGGAAGATGAGCTTTGGGAAGAACTGCCGGAAAACAACGGGTTGCCGGATGATAACACGCATATAACCGGGGCCGAAGAGGAAGCGAGATTGGTTATAAGTGCGGTAGGGGATATAATGACACATGTACCCCTGCTGGAGGCGGCAAAGCAGCCCAATGAAAACTATGATTTTAAGAGTATGTTTGATGAAATAAAAGATTATCTTGAAAGAGCCGATGTTGTCATTGGAAATCTGGAAACCACAATAAGCCCGCCGGAAAAGGGATACGGCGGGTACCCACGATTCAGGGCGCCGGAACAGCTTCTCGAAGCTTTCAAATATGCCGGTTTTGATGTTCTGATCACCGCTAACAACCATTGCCTGGACGGGCTGGAGCTGGGATTGGAATATACCCTGGACAAATTGGATGAATACGGCCTAATGCATACCGGGACAGCACGCAATGTTGAAGAGAGAAACAGCCATCTGATTATTGAGAAAAAGGATATGAGAATAGGCATATTGGCTTATACCTATGGCACTAATGGGATGGAGGCTCTGGTTCCGAAGAAAAAGCTGTCATATATGGTGAATTACTATAACGATTATCGTCGGATGACCGATGATATAAAAAGCATGAAAGAAGCAGATGTGAATTTGATAATCGTGTATATGCACTGGGGATATGAATATCATCGAGTGCCTAATAATGAGCAGAAAAAGCTGGTCGAGATGTTGGCAAACGAGGGAGTGGATATTATCTTTGGGTGTCACCCCCATGTCGTTCAGCCTATGGAGCTAAAACGGGTGATCATGGAGGATGGTACCGAAAAGAATGTTTTGGTGGCTTACTCCCTCGGCAATTTTTT
>LSQX01149215.1_pt1 | contig 48112 bp, 40 predicted proteins | sample 654561 | NCBI WGS metagenome assembly LSQX01 (sample SAMN04489861, study PRJNA283612) | anaerobic digester metagenome | isolation source: 4 biogas reactors fed with cattle manure at either 37C or 55C with and... | place: Denmark: Kongens Lyngby | collected 2014
CCTTCGAACAGTCATTCCTCAGCCAGGGGGCTGAGGAAAACAGGGAGATCGGGCAATCCCTGGACCTTGGATGGGAGTTGCTTTCCACCCTTCCCGTCCAGGAACTCTCCCGTCTCTCCATGGACGAGATCGGAAAGTACATCCGGAAAAAGGGCGCGTAAAAGTGAAGGAAGGGCCGGGGAAACTTCCCCGGCCCTTCCTTACTGGTTGTCATTCCGAAGGGCACAGCCCGAGGAATCTGGTTTTGAGGCCTTCAGAATCAAAACCGGATCCTTCGTCGCAAACACCGCTCCTCAGGATGACAAAAACGGGGACGATCCCTCCCCTGCTGTCATCCCGAGCTGGTTGTCATCCTGAGCGGAGCGAAGGATCTCGGGTTTAAGGCCTTCAGAATCAAAACCGGATCCTTCGTCGCAAAGAACGCTCCTCAGGATGACAGCGCAGCCCTAAATCACCTGCCGCTCGATCCGCTCCAGCTCCACCTGCTCCGATTCCCCGGCGTACCACCTGGGGTTCCGGAACTGGACGAAGCAGTCACATCCCTCAGGCAGGACATTGCCATGGGCCGTGTGGACCCGGATGACCTGCCCCGCGATGTTCACGTGGTACTCTATGCAGAAGGTCATGTAGAGCCGCTTCTCTATCCGTGCCGGATAGCCCGTTCCTTCCATCCGGCTCAAGCCGATCTCGTTCGGCCGCGACGCCAGCAGTCCCTCTCCGTCCGACACTCCTTGGGGAAGCTCGAAGGGAATGGGCTGAACGGTCCCTTCCGCGGGATAAACCCTTCCGTCTTTCACCCGGACCTTCAGGAAATTCGACAGGCCGAGGAAGCCGTACACGAACTTGTTGACCGGGTTCTGGTACATTTCCCTCGGCGTTCCCACCTGGATGATCTTCCCCAGGTCCATTACAAGCATCCTGTCCGACAGGGCCATTGCCTCAGACTGGTCGTGAGTTACGAAGATAATGGTAAAGTTGAACTTCTTCTGCAGGGCTTTGATCTCAAACCGCATGGATTCCCGGAGCTTCGGGTCGAGGTTTGACAGGGGCTCGTCCAGGAGCATCACCCTTGGATTCGTGACAATGGACCGGGCCAGGGCGATCCGCTGCTGTTCCCCTCCTGACAGGTCTGAGGGATAAGCTTTTTCCGCGCCCTGCAGGTCCGTATGGTTCAAAGCTGTCATGACCCGCTCCCGAAGCTCGCCCCTCGGAGTCTTTTTCACACGAAGTGGAAAGGCCACGTTCTCAAACACGTTCAGGTGTGGCCACACGGCGAAAGCCTGGAATACCATCCCCAGCCCCCGCTCCTCAGGCGGGACGTAGAGATTTTTCGACTTCACTGACACGGGCTTATCGCCGAGCCATATTTCCCCTTCAGTCAAATCCTCGAAGCCGGCGATCATTCGGAGAGTTGTCGTCTTACCGCAGCCGGAGGGGCCAAGAAAGGAGAAGCACTCCCCTTCCCGTACTTCGAGATTGAATTTGTCCACCGCCGTCACCCGATGGGCCCCCCGGGTGACAAATTCCTTGGTCACATTCTTCAGCGTAATCCGGCTCATTTTATAAACCCTTCCTGTCTCTGGTCACATACCGGAGGGCGAAGTGCCCGGCTATGATGATACCTATGGCTACTGTGGCAAGGGCCGAAGCCTGCACCGTGTTCCCTTCCGAGTTGATGGCGTAGATGGCCACGCCAAGTGTCCTGGTAAAGGGGCCATACAGCAGTACCGACGTGGTCAGCTCCCTCATGGCCGGCAGGAATATGAGGAAGAAGCCGGCGATCATGCCCGGGCGGATCAGCGGTATGGTAATGTCCCGGAGGGACTCAAGGTGTGTGGCTCCGCAGGAACGGGCGGCCTCCTCCAGGGAGTAGTGGACCTGTTCAAGGGATGCCGACGCAGATTTCATGGCGAAGGACACATACCGGGCGATATAGGCTATGAGGATGATCCAGATGGTGTTGTAGAGGTTTATCCCGAATGTGCCGCTCCAGACCAGGATGACCCCGATAGCGAGCACCAGCCCCGGGATGGAATAGGGAAGCAGTGAGAGCATCTCCAGGAAACCCTTGCCCTTCGGTTTCACCTTTATGACCACGTAAGCGATCATCACACCCAGGAACATGGTGATGACTCCAGCTGAAACCGAAAGGAAAAGGCTGTTCACGATGGAATCCCGAACCATCTTCGACTGCCCGAGAATATACTCGTAGTTCCGCAATGTGAGGTTCTGCAGCGTCAGCGGCAGCCCATAGGCCTTCAGGAATCCCACAATGAATATCATAAACAACGGAACGACCACGATGACAAACAGTGAGAGCAGGCTGATCCCCAGAAGAGGGATCTTTGCCCCACGCAGCTTGATGAGCATGGGGCGCATGCTTTTTCCCTTGATGATGTCGTAGTGCCCCGTCTTAAGCACAAGACGCTGGATATACAGAGCTAAAACGACCACCCCCACCAGCAGGATGGAAAGGGCTGCTCCCTCACGGATCCCTTCGAAGCTGCCGGCGGAACGGTTGATGAGCTGGTAGATCTTCGTGGGCAGGGTGAAGATATTGTTGGAGAACCCGAGAATGGCCGGCACGCCGAAATGGGAAAGGGAAGAAATGAGGATGAGCATGGCCCCGGCGGCAATAGCGGGAAGGACAAGAGGAAGTGTGATCTTCCTTATCACGTACCACTGCCCCGCCCCGGCGATCCTGGCAGATTCCTCGAGGGTGGGGTCCATGCGCTCAAGGGCGCTTACCACCTGGAGAAAGACAAAGGGGAAGTAATAGCAGGTCTCAACAAACACAATGCCGCCGATGCTGTTGATGTCCAGCAGCGGGCTCGTGCCGCCTGTAAGCTGCATGAACCACTTGTTCATGTACCCTGACCGGGGGGCGAGCAGAAGGCTCCACGCCATTGCCCCGAAAAATGGAGGGAACATGTAGGGAATTGTGAAAAGGGCCTTCATTAAGCCCTTCATGGGGATGTCGCTCCTGCCGATCAGCCATGCGTAAAACAAACCGAGAACAGTCCCGAACAGGGTGACGAAAAAGCCGATCTTCACGGTGTTATAGATCGCCGAGAGATTTTCCGGGGCCAGCACGACCCTGGTGAACAGTGCCCAGTCGGGCTGAGTGCCCTTGAAAAAGGTCCTGACGACGATCATGAGCATAGGCATCAGGACCGTCACGATAAGAATAAACAGGGAAAGGAGGAAGACGATCCGGTCCAGGCCGAAGCGCCGGTCTCCCCGGGACGTTTCTCTTCCGAAAATGCTTGTCAGAAAAAATTTCATGTCAATGCTCCTGTATGGGGGAAGTCAAAGGTCAAATACGGGATCACGGGGATCCGCCTCGTAGACCGCCGGGCTAAGAAACTCCACCGCGCAGGGCGATCCCTCGGCGGGAACCCCCCGGCCGAAAGCCTCGAGGGAATCCTCCTGCACCCGGACGGTATGCCCGCCCACGTTCACGAAATAATCGAACTGGTGCCCCAGGTAGGTCACCCGCTCCACTGTTCCCTCTATTCCTATGGAAGAATCTGAAAGAGGAGAAACCCGGATATTGGTCGGCCTGGAGGCAAGGAGGAGATTTGAGCCGAATTCATGGGGAATGTCTACCTCGAGATTCTCGAGTTTCCGCTTTCCTGAAGTTGAAACAAGATGAAGGGATCCCTTTTCATTGGTAACAGGCAGAAAATTGGATACCCCGAGAAAAGCGTATACCTCCCGGTCATTCGGGTGATTCCAGATATCCTCGGGGGTCCCCAGCTGGCGGATGGCTCCCCTTCTGTCCATGATCACCATGCGGTCGGAGATGGTCATGGCCGTCTCCTGATCGTGGGTAATATAGATGACAGTAACTCCTATAGTCTCCTGGAGGTTCCGGATCTCGTAGGCCATCTCCTCCCGGAGCTTCGCGTCAAGATTTGTGATGGGTTCGTCCAGAACGATCAGTTCAGACGAGGAAACCAGCGCCCGGGCCAGGGCCACGCGCTGCTGCTGCCCTCCGGAGAGCTGGGACGGCAGCCGTTCGGCAAAATCCTGCATCTTCACCTGGGCCATGGCGGCGAGGGCGCGTTCCTTCGCTTCTTCCTTCGGCACCTTCCTCTTTCTCATGGGGTAAACGATGTTTTCAAAGACCGTGAGATGAGGCCAGACCGCATAATCCTGAAACACCACGCCGATGTTCCTTTTCTCAGGGGCGATCATGATCCGCCGCGACGGTGAAGAAACTACTGTGTCCTTAATCAGGATCTCGCCTCTGGAAATTTTGATGAAACCGCACAACGCCCGCATCAGGGTCGTCTTGCCGCAGCTTGAGGGACCGACTATCGCCAGGTTTTCCCCCTGGTCAACATCAAGGGACAACCCGTCTATGACGGTATTCTTTCCATACTGAACGGTGATGTCCCTCATCGAGACTATCGCCATGGGCACACCTCCTGGATATGATTTGCGGTCCGGGATGTCCTCCGGACCGCAGGAGAAATTACTTGGGCAAACCACGTTTTACTTAAAGATGGAGTCGAATTTCTGCAGCATGTCCAGCTTGTCGCGAACCAGCGCCGCAGGATCGACAGGAAGCATTTTCGCCTCGGCTGCCTTCACGTCGATGGCGTTCTCCAGCTTCATGTTCGGGTTGATGGGCATAGTGAACTCCTCTATGAGCACCGACTGGCCATCGCTGATTATATAATCATAGAGCTTCTTTGCGGCTTCAAGGTTCTTTGTGTTCTTGATGATGGCAATAGGGCTCTCGATGATGGGAATGTCAGCCTCTGGATAGGCGAATCCCACGGTGGCTCCCTGGGCCATGACGGTTCTGGCGATGTAGTCCACCCCGATGGAGACCTTGTACTCTCCGGCGGCGGCCTTGTTGACCACGGCGCTGGATCCGTTCTCGAGCTTCAGGCCGTTGGCCTTGAGCTTTTCCAGGTATTCCCAGCCGTATTTCGGATTCTGGACCAGCCCGGCAACGGTGAAAAGGGTGGTGCCGCTGGTGGTTGGGTCGGTCATGGCCAGGTAATCCTTGTATTCAGGCTTCAGCAGATCTTCCCACGTTTTGGGGATCTGGTCTTCTTTTACGAGGATCGTGTTGTACACGAAGCCCAGCATGATCAGCCGTGCGGACATGTACAGCCTGTCAGGATCTTTGAACTTGTCGGGGATATCGGCTGCCGCGGGGGAATCGTAGGGCATCAGGAGGTCCTGCTCCTTGAAGGTCAGGTAGTTGGTGGGATCGCCGACCCAGATGATGTCGGCCGCAATGCCTCCGGACTGGTGCTCGGTGGCGAGCTTGGTCATCACGTTCCCCGTGCCTGCGGTGTAGTAGTCCATAGTCACGTTGGGATACTTCTTCATGAAGCCTTCCCTGATGGCCGCAAGCTGGGAATCCTTCAGCGAGGAATAGAGCATCACGTACTGTTTCTCTTCAGCCGAAGCAGCCTGGACGGTCACATTCATCACCGCGGATGCAAGCAGCAAAAGGACAACCATGATCTTAACGATCTTACTCATTAAAACATCTCCTCCTTTATGTTGTTGTAAACTGCTCCAATTATAGTGCATTGCAGGAGGTGAAAGAAGAACGGCGAAACTGCAATTTTCCCTTTTTTGGTATTTCAGCGATTATCGGAGTTTGTATCTTTTGCGGTACTCACCGGGCGTCATGCCGAAACGTTTCCGGAACAGGGTATAGAAATAGTTCTCATTGGAGAAACCTGCCGCGGCAGCGGCATCTCGGACTGGAATGTCGGTTTCGGCGAGAAGAGAGGTTACCTTTTCCATACGGATATCGAGACAGTAGTCGCTGATTGAGATCCCCTCTGCTTCCTTGAAAATTTTCGAGACATGGGACACTGACAATTTGACCCTGTCGGCAAGAAACTGCTGGCACAGGTTGGGGTTGGAGTATTCCATCCTTGCCGTTTCCTTTATCAACTCAACAAGTGCATGGTTTTTCAATGCTTTTGCCTGCAGCAGCACACTCTCGAAAAATACAAACCTCTGGCGGAAAAATCTGTCCAGGGATTCCCTGTCTTCAAGTTCCTCAAGGGACTGCTCGAATGTCCCGATATCCATCTCATCCGGACTTTCAAATCCCTCCCCCATTTCCTTCGCCAGGAGCTGCACGGAAATGTAGAGTCTCTTCATGGAAAACCTGAAATGGCTGAAAGACCATTGAATGACTTCTTCGAAAAACTCAAGGTAGGCAGCGTAGGCATCATCCGCCTTTCCCTGGCGCAGCAGGGAAAGAATTTCCTTCTCCATCTGGTGGGGATAGCCGGCAGCACCAATGTTCCTTCCCTGTTCCGGGCAATCCAGAACGGTGCCGCCGGAATGGAGAAAGGAAAACCGGAGTTCCTCGAGAACCGCCGCGGCATGGTCGGGCAGGTCGCCGATACTGTCGATATTCACATCACGGACTGCAAGCAGAGCTCCCATATCGATTGCCCTGCGGCAAAGCGCATCAATACAGCCTTGTCCGCAGTTCCCCAGGAGAATCAATCCCCGGTGCCCGTCTACCATGACTCCCGCCATTTCATTCACGCCGCATCCGGCCATCAAGGATCCAAGGGAGGTTTCGTGAAAGGGCCTGAATCCCGCAAGCTGAAAAGGACCACTCCCTGAAAAAGGCAGCTCGTATTCCAGAAACTGGTCCTTCAGCACCCGGGGATCACGGGTCTTCCCCACGAGTGCATCCCGGAGAATATCCGCCTGGAGCATCTTCCGGTAAGATTCGGATGTTTCCTCAACGGACTCTGCCCTGGAGAGAATGCTTTCTATACTGGAGGAAAGAAAACCAATATCACCCTGGCGGCTCTCATTTTTTTCGGCTTTTGTACCCACCCTCTGTACCAGTTTACCAATCGGCCTGTAAAGCCTGCGGGAAATAAGAACGGCAAGCGCCATTGCCAGCGGCACCCAGACGAGAACCAGGACCAGGGTCGTCCACCGCCTTGCGATAATATCACCCATTATGACCTCGTACGGATACACCCTTACGAGATAGAGCGAATCGTTCAGGCCTTTCGAATAGAATACGAAGACTTCATCTGCTCCGGATACTGAGGAGAAAAAACCTGCCGGTTCGCCCTGATCCTTCATACGCCTGAAAATTTCATCACTGTCTATATTCTTCAGGAACATGGAACTGTCGGAATGATAGACAACTGTGCCGTCCGTATCCACGAACATTACCCGTGAATTTGAAGTATCCGTGTCCTTAAACACTTCCCGGAGCCATTCCAGGGTAAAGTTCATTACCAGGGCACCCCCGATTCTCGGCTCCGTTTTCCGGATATCATAAAATACGAAAGAATAAACAGGAACTCCGCCGGAAGAATCCTCTAAAAAACGGGGGATGGGGGCAAGCCTCCTGTGATCGGCCGAACCGCTGAGGAGAGTCAGAGCGTTCTTGTCCCTGAACCGGTCCATCCTGTCAGAATCTGTGTTGCTCGTTGCATAAACGTACCTGCGGGCGGCATTGTAAACGTAAATGGAATGAATATGGACATTGGCGCTCATAACAGCATCCAGGCGCCTGATCCCCACAACGACATCGAAGTTTTCCAGATCCTTCCGGTACATGAGGCGCTGTATGGAGGGCTCCAGGAACAGTTCCATGCCGCTGATCCTGATGATCTTCTGCAGATACTCATAAATGCGGTGATTCTCAGCAAGAAATTCACGGTTCAGGGTATTGACTATATGGGTCGTGGATTTTTCGAAATGATAATTCAGAGACCACGAGAGCATAAGGATCGTGGTGATGATCCCTAAAGTGAACAGAAGAAGTATTTCAGCGAAATAATTTTTCAGAATCCTGTTTCTGACCATGACTCCGTGATTTTTCTTTTTTGTCTCATGACTGCGGTCTCCTTTTCAGGCTGGCATGAACGAAAGGTACCGTACCCCTTTCTCCCGGTTCCCGGTTTGCAGAAAAACCGAAACAACAGCCTGACTGAAGGTACACAAACACGGGTTTCCCTATTCCCTGCCCAAGACCGTCCTGTTCCGTCCCTCGGCCTTAGCGCGGTAGAGGCCTTTGTCAGCCCGGTGCACGAGCGTCGACGGAGTATCCCCCGGAAGCATGGTTGCAATTCCCAGGCTGATGGTAACATATCGTTCGATGGCGAAATCTCCCTTCTCCACTGCCTTCCGGAGATTTTCCCCCTCCCTGCAGGCGCTGTCCTCACCTACCGACGGAAGAATGATCAGGAACTCCTCTCCGCCCCATCGTCCCACGAATGCGCCGGGGCCGGCGGTCTCTTTCAGGATCTGCGCTGCCCTGTAGAGCACCCGGTCGCCCGCCTGGTGACCGAAAACGTCATTCACGTCCTTGAAATGATCAAGGTCAATGATGATAACAGACAATGGTTCCTCCTCAGATGCCGAACGTTCCATCTCCGCCTGCAGAAGCCTGTCCAGGTGCAGCCTGTTGCTCACCTGGGTCAGGGGATCGGTCCTGGAAGTTTTTTCAAGGAGCAGTATCTTTTCCTCGAGCAGTTTCAGGATACGAACTACGGCAGAAGCCACGGCGGCCACCTCATGCCTGTTCTGCCGGAAATCCTGTTCCAGCCCCCTTCGTATCTCCTCAAGGTCTGCTCCTTTTTCCGTCAGGGGCATGAGATGAGCCATGAGGTTTGAATAGGGCCTGAGATGGCGCCGAAGAAGAATAAGAAGTGCAACGGGAAGAACAACGAAAATAAAAACCGTGACCCAAAGCATCCGGTTATGAAGATCGCTTAGGGGTACGATCGCCTGGTCATCGGGGAAAAAAACCTCTACCCTTTTCATGGGCACCCCTTCGGATATAAGGCTGGGACTGAAAAGAAAACCTTTTCCCGGGAGAAGATCCGGAGAAGAGGAAACGGGAGGAAAACCCTCGGGCTCCACGAGGATGCCTATCCCCGTGGCGGAGGAAAAAAAGGAGAGCAGGGAATAAGTAACGGGAGCCGTGACAAAAACGACCCCAACAGGGTCCTCCCCGTACAACTTGATTGGATTGACACATACGATGCTCAGGAATCCGTCCATTTCGTAAAAGGCGGCAATATCCTTCCCCGCCATGGCCCCGATGAAAGCAGGATGGTCCGAAACACTGTCGCCGAACCTGAAGGGATCCCCCGGTCTCGCCAGTACGGTTCCGCTCCTGTCAGCGATAATAATATTCTCAAGCCCTCCTTCGAAAAGAAAGAGACTGCCCCATGAGGTCAGGAAATCCGTATCCCCTGCCTGAACTGCCCTCTCAACATCCCTGGATCCGCTTATGATCGCCGCAGTTTTATTCATGTCGTCAAGAAAGGCGGAAAGGCGAACCTGAAGCAGGGATGTTTTAAGCCTGTTCTCAGAAGCTACTCCCGCCTCGTGAATGCGGATGGACCTGTTCACCTGGTACAGGCCGAGACCAAGGACAAGGATAAGAGGAATAAGGGCGGTGAGAAGAATTTTCCAGTAGAGTTTCACAATGCGCCTTCCCTTCGGCCCCTATTTTTCCGTCCTGATCCCCATGGCCCTGCGGAGGGGATCGTAGAACGAGTCGTCAAGTGCCCTGAATCCTGCGGCAGGCCAGTCAAGGTTGCGCCTGAAGGCCTCCATGGGGACAGAATCCGGCGAAAGGGAGATGAGTATTTCCCGGAGGATCTCTCTATGTCCGCGAGGAACGGTTGCCCCTGCAACAAAAGCATCCAGCGGGATAGGCTCTGACACCGCGATCTCCCGGAAGATATCTCCGTAGTGCCTCCTGGCCGTAGCCAGCGCTCCGTCTGAAACCGCACCGGCATCCACCGATCCGGCCCGGAGAGCTTCAACGACCGCGTCATGTCTTCCAATGAAGAAAATTTTCCCAAGGAATGTCCTGGGATCAATTCCCCTTGCACTGAGCATGGCTGCTGGTATCACGTAGCCGGATGTTGAATAGGTATTTGTGAAGCCGAACCGTTTCCCCTGCAGATCCTCCGCCGTTTTCAGCTGAGAGCTCTTCATGGCAACGATGACCGACCTGTAGAAGGGTGAGATTTCTCCCCCTTCATCCATCTCCATATACGTTGCTATGTAGGAAAGGCCCGGTATTGACCGGGCAAAGCGCACATAGCTTGAGGAACTCATCAGACCCATATCTACGGAACCGTCCGTCAGGCGCTGGACCATTTCCTCATAATTTCTCGTCACTACGGCCCGTACCTCCCAGCCGGTTTTCGAGGAGATATGGTCCGCCAGAGGCTTGATCGCATAAAAAACCTTCTTCGGGTCGTTGGCGGGATAGGCCGCAAGAATATACTCCGTCTTTTCGAGGGCGGAGGTTTCCCGGCAAAAGACGGGGAGAAAGACAGAAAACAATACGAGAAGAAACAAAAGAAACCCTAAGCGGGCGTAATCGCCGAAACCGGAGCATAGTTTCACTTTCCCGTTTGCACCATTATTCGGGGTAATGTCCACTACATCTTCATCCTCTCTTTTTCATTGAGGCTGATTGTTCCGCATGGAATCAAGTTCAGGCATTTTAACACAGTTTTTTTATTATACACCAGCAGCGTTCTGTGTTTTCCACGGTTCCATCCGCTCTTTTGACCGGATCTCGAAAGGGTGCGTCCCTGGTTTACTCCCGGCATTGACAGGAATCCGGTTGACCATGGCATATACCTCTTAGAAGCAGGGATTGTATTGCACTCATGATTGTGACAAAATAAGTCAGCAGATATTCTGCCGTCAGACAACGTACTTCATGGTACCTGCAGCATTACATTCAGCCCCGGTAGCCCCCTGCGGGAATGATGCCGGAAACCGGCGCACAGCTTCCGGGAAAAAATACACACCCCTGGAAGGGGAAAGGAGAATGAGTAATGGCAAAGAAAAAAGGGCGCCTGGATTTCGTCAACATGAAGAAGGATGGTGAGCAGGTCACATGGGTGACCGCCTACGATTTTCCCATGGCCAGCTTTGCCGAGGCAGCAGGCATGGACATGATCCTCGTAGGAGACTCACTGGGCATGATCACCCTCGGCTACCAGGGGACCATTCCCGTCACAATGGAGGACTGCATCAGCCACTGCAAGGCTGTCCGCCGCGGGGCCCCCAACACCTTCGTAATGGGCGACATGCCCTTCGGCTCATACCAGATCTCCGACGAGGATGCCGTTTATAACGCTGTACGCTTCCTGAAGGAGGCGGACATGGACGCCGTGAAGCTCGAAGGCGGAGTCCGCGTGAAATCGAGAATCCGGGCCATTGCTGACGCCGGAGTCCTTGTGTGCGGCCATATCGGACTCACACCCCAGAGTTCCGGCCCCCTCGGCGGCTTCAAGGCCCAGGGACTCGACCCGCAGTCCGCACGGTACGTCATAGAAGACGCTCTGGCAGTCGAAGAAGCAGGAGCCTACGCCCTTCTGGTGGAAGCCGTGCCGCCGGAACTCACCCGTTTCATCGCACAGAAGCTGACCATTCCCGTGTACTCCATCGGAGCTGGCGGCCCCTGCGACGGACAGCTGCTCATCTGCGGCGACATGATCGGCCTGTTCCAGGCCTTTACGCCGAAATTTGTAAAGGTGTACGCCAACGTGGCGGAGACCATCACCAACGCTTTTAAAGAGTATGTAGACGACGTGCGTACCGGCAAATTCCCCGGAGACGAACACTGCTACCATGTGAGGAAGGGCATGGAGGACGAATACGCCGCCATGCTTAAAGAATACGAATAGCGCATTTTTAAAGGCCCGCATCCTGTGGGTGCGGGCCTTTGTTTTTTATGCGGTCAGCAGAGAGACGATATGAACAAGGAGTGGGTGGAATGAATTTCGCCGAGAGATACGCCGGGCTGAAACCCTCCGGCATGCTGAAAATTTTCCAAGCGGCAGACGCCGACCCGGACATTATCAGCCTGGGAGTTGGAGAGCCGGATTTCGATACGGAACCGGACATTATCGACGAGGCTGCAAGGGCCGCAAAGGCGGGATACACTCATTACGGCCCCATCCAGGGATTCGAGGATGTCCGCCGGGCTGTGTGCAGCTACTGGGACAGGAGATACGGCCTGAAATCCGTGCCCGAAGAGGTACAGATAATGGCGGGAGGAGTCCAGTCCGTGTACCTGGGTCTTCAGGCGCTTCTCGATCCCGGTGACGAGGTTATCACGGCGGAACCGTGCTTTGCACCCTATTTCGACCAGATCTACCAGAACCGGGGAGTCATTGTTCATCTTCCCTCTTCCGAGGAAGAGGGTTTCGTCCCCTCCGCGGAAGCGATCGAAAGGGCAGTCACCAGCCGTACAAAAGTGCTCATGATATGCTCCCCCGGCAACCCCACCGGCAGGGTGATTCCACGTAGTCGAATGGAAGCCATTGCAGCAGTGGCGGAAAAACATGACCTTACCGTATTTTCAGATGAGATCTACGACTCCATGGTCTACAACGGAAAGCACGTTCCCTTCGCCTCAATCCCGGGGATGAAGGAGCGGACCCTGACCATGGGAGGGCTTTCAAAAAGCCACTGCATGACAGGGTGGCGCATCGGGTACGCCATCGGTCCCGCTCCCCTCATAAAGATCATGACCCTGCTCGGGGCAAACCAGACATATGGCGTCAACGTGCCGACACAGAGGGCTGCCATGTACGCCCTGAACAATCACGATCGCAAAATCGAAGAACGGGCGAAAATTTTCCGGGAGCGGCTGGCCTACACCGCTAAGAGGCTGAATGCCATGCCGGGAATCCGCTGTCCTGAACCGGAAGGGGCATTCTACCTCTTTCCGGAGATCCGCGGGACCGGCCTTTCAAGTGAGGCATTCGCCTGGGCGCTTCTTGAGAAGGGGCGGGTTGCCGTCCTCCCCGGCTCTTCATTTGGCGAATGCGGCGAGGGATATGTACGCATCGCCTGCACCTGTTCCATGGAAAACCTTGAAAAGGCGATGGACAGGATGGATATTTTCCTTCAGACACTGAACCGCTGACCGCCGGGCCATTTCCTGCCTTTACTGCGGCGCTGCCCCGGAAACCCGGGACAGCGCCTTTTTCTTTATTCGAATGTTCCCCTTACCGTCACTTCTCCCTCTTCCATGAGAAGCCGCCCCTTTGCCGCCACGTACCGGAGGTTAAAATCCCCGTCGAGGACGAGCAGGTCTCCGTCGCATCCCGGGCACACTCTTCCCTTGCGGGGAAGCTTGAGGTGATCCGCAGGATTCGATGTCACCATGGAGATCACCGTGGACCGCGGAAATTCTTTCGTTCCGAGCATTCCGGCCACAGTCCTGAACACGGAGTCGAGAGGACCGATCTTAAGACCGGTCATTTCCCCCTTTTCGTTGAACGATGGCATAGAGCCGTTTCCATCTGAGCTGAGGGTAATGTTCGATGCAGGTACCCCATTCTCCAGGAGTCCGGAGACCACTTTCGAGGTGGATAGGCCGAAGATGGGGTTTTTTCCAGGGGCGGCGGTGATGTCGAGGTATCCTCCCCGCTTTCCGAATTCCACCGATTGTTTCACGAGGGACTCGCATCGTGAGATATGTGTTGGAGCAAACTGCGTTATGGGAATATCCGTTCCTTCGATAGCCTCCAGAAGCGGGGTCAGACCCGTGGCTTCACTTCCCATGTGGACGCAGAGGCACCCTGCCTTTCCCGAGAGAATTCCTCCCACCCGGACGTCGGACACGGCACGGCGTATCTCTTCGATCGAGGGATGGGAGCTCCTGTGGTCAGAGACTGCCAGCTTGAGGCCGATCACCTTGTCGATGAGACAGAGGTCTCTCCTGACATTGCCGGTGAGCGTCGGAGAAGGGATACCGTAGCTTCCCGTGAGGATCCACGTGGAAATCCCCTCTTCCTCAAGCCCCCTTGCTTTCATGAGAAGATCCTCAAGTGCCCGGCAGGTCCCGTCTGTTCCGAGCATCCCGACCGCCGAGGTAACTCCCGCCTTCACGAAGGACGAAAGCTGCAGGGGCGGCGTCCGGTTGGCGGGCCCTCCCTCTCCCCCGGCTCCGTTAAAGTGTACGTGACGGTCGATAATCCCCGGCATCACAAGATCACCGCCGGCATCCACGACCCGAAGCTCCTCACCCGCAAATGAAAAAGACGCGGGCGGGATCTCTCCGGAAGGGCATACCGCCAGGATCAGGCCTGCGGATATTACAATATCGCTCAGACCTCTGGGTTCGGGGTCATACAGATCAGCGTTCCGAAGAAGCAGCATAAAAAACGATCTCCTTTCCTCCCTCCCGGTCTTCAGGGGGGAGATGAAAAAATTTCTCACAAAGTCTGTCACATGAACAAAAAGACATTCAATCTGCCTTACCTGCGCAATGAGGCGCCCCGTTTTACCAGGGCGCCTCATTTAAACAGCAGGAAGATCAGGCGGTTTTTTTCCTGTCCGACGGCCAGATGGCTATTCCCGTGAATCCGTAGAACCACGCGGTGAGGAAGCCGAGGTAGCACAGAAGAGCCCATGGAACATACTCAAAAACCGAGACTCCGAGTACGGTGGACATGTAGATTCCCGCTGCCGACCAGGGGATAAGGGGAACCACCACGGTCCCGGAATCCTCGAGAGTCCTTGAAAGCACTCTCCTGGAAATGTCCATATCGTCGGCAAGATCCTTGTACATGGTACCAGGAACGATTTCACTCAGGTAGGAATTGCCCGTGCCAAGCCCCGTGAGAATTCCCGTAACGGAGGCGGACAGGACGAAGCGCCCCTTGCTGCTGCCGATGAAACGCTCCTTCAGGGATGAGCATATTTTGCGGAACGTGCCAGTGTACTCAAGCTGTCCGGCAAAGATATAAGCAAAGAAGACCACAACCACGGAACCGGACATGAACGCAAGGCCTCCCCTGCTCAGAAGCTTGTCGAGGCTCGCTACCTCCGTGACGATTTTTGGCCCGGAAGCCATGGCCTTTACAATGGAGGGGATGTCGTAACCCTGCATTACAGCCAGGGGAACTGCAAGGACGATGGCGATCCACAGTACGGGGAGTGTGGGATAGCGCATATAGGCAAGCACCAGTACCGCAAGAGGCGGAATGAGTACGAGCGGAGTCATCTTGAAGGTCTTCGAGATTCCGCCGACTATTTCGTTCACGGCTGACAGGTCGATCTCGCCTGAGGCGTTGGAACCAACATATCCGTACACGGCAAGGCTTATGATAAAAGCCGGTACTGTGGTCCAGAGCATGGATCTGATGTGATCCACGACTTCAACTTCAGCCACGGCAGCCGCAAGTACAGTGGTGTCCGACACCGGACTGAGCTTGTCTCCGAAGTAGGCTCCGGCTACAACGGCTCCGGCAGCGGCGGCCATGGGCACGCCCAGCCCCTGCGCAATTCCCATGAAGGCAACACCAAAGGTGGCCGCTGTCCCCCAGGAGGTTCCCGTCATTGTTGATGACAGGGCGCAGATCACAAAGGCCGCCACGAGAAAAGATTTTGGACTGAGAAGCTGCAATCCGGTGTATATCAGGTAGGGAATGGTCCCTGAAACCATCCAGGCGGCGATAAGCGGACCGACCGTAAGGAGAATCATTATTGCGCCGGAAGCCCTGGCGATCATCGGGACTACACCGTTGTCGAAGAGCTCCTGCCAGGTGTATTTATAATGAAACACGTAAACAGCCGTTGTGAACATACCGATGAACATCAGGAGAAGGGCGACATCAAAACCGAATATGAGCCGGCCCACTACAATAATGGATAAAATAACTGCAAAGATCAGAATTGCTCCGCCGAGCGATATATCTCTGTGTTTCTGTGTTTCAGTCATTACAATCTCCCCTTTTTTCGATTATCGGATATGCAGAAGAACAGGAACACGTTCATGGGCTTCCGACTTGAATCGTTCCCCTTGTTTTTCACCTCCAATTATGGATTCTTTAATGGATACGTTTTCGTATATGATTATGCTTTTTTTCTTTCCTGTCAAGATAACTCAACCAAGGTTTTTTCCTGTACCGGGAAACAGGACTGTTTTCTTGCAGAAAATGCGGTTTCCCTCGTTTTCTGATACACTGACTGAATGATTCCTGTTTTTTAACATTGTGTCTCCGAGGTGATTCTCAGGTATGGAACCGGTTTCAGCCACAGATAAAGCCGGCAGGGAAATAGTCCGGCTTATAGCCGCTCATCGTTTTTCTCCGGGTGAACGTCTTCTGGAGACATCCCTTGCGAAGGAACTCGGAATGAGCAGGACCCCGGTACGTGAAGCACTCGGTCAGCTTGCATCTACAGGTTTTCTCGTCAAGGCGGAAGGATCACGGGGATACCAGATTCCCGTCCTCACTCCAAAGGACATCGAGGACGTGTTTTTCATGCGGGGCATCCTTGAGAGCAAGGCTGCCATGCTTTGTGCCCGTTCAGCCCCGGAGGAAACATTCAGGGAACTTCGAAGGATCAATTACAGGGAGGAGGAAACCTTCAAGGCTAATCTGAAGGGGGAGTATGCGGAGCTGAACGAGGATTTTCACCTCCTGCTGGCGGAATCATCGGGCAATCCCTACATGACGATGTACATCCGGCAGCTCTACTGGAGATCAAATCTGTATGTCCTTTTTTTCATGAGCTTTTACTGCCTGGAATCGAACTACGATACCAAGCGCCTGAGCTATCTCGAACACAGGAAAATTATCGAGGCGCTGGAGTTGAGGGATCCGTCCGCGGCAGAAACAGCCATGAAGGAACATATCAGCAGCAGCTACAGCCATCTGCTGTTCCAGAAAAAACCGCTCGAGGGCATCTCGTGACAGTTGATCATTCCTTTTTTTCCGACGGCCACAGGGCGATTCCTGTGAACCCGTACAGCCAGGCCGCGGCAAAACCCGTGTAGCATATCACGGCCCAGGGAAGATATCCTGACGGCGGCACACCCAGAACCGATGTCAGGTACAGGGCCGCCGCCGACCAGGGAACAAGTGGAACGATAACCGTCCCCGAATCCTCAAGGGTTCTCGACAAAACTCTCCGGGAAATATCCATCTCGTCCGCGAGTTTCTTGTACATTGTTCCCGGCAGTATCTCGCTGAGGTACGAATTCCCCGTACCTACGGCAACGACCATTCCGGTGACCGAAACTGAAAACACGAAACGCCCCCTGCTCTCCCCGATAAACCTTTCTTTCAGAAATGTCCCTGTCCGCCTGAACGTTCCGGTGGCTTCGAGCTGGCCCGCGAATACATACGCAATGCATACGACCACAGCTACACCCGCAAGAAAAAGAAGCCCTCCCCTGCTCAAAAGGTCGTCCACAGAGGCAACTCCCGTAGAAATATCAGGACCGGCGGCCATGGCGGATAGAATGTCAAGTGGCCCGTATCCCTGAAAAAGCGCAAAGGGAAGGGCAAGGGCGACGGAACCCCACAGCGCGGCAAGGGTCGGTATCCTCATCCATGCCATGACCAGAAGGGCAAAAGGAGGAATAAGCAGAGCAGGTGTCAGGAAAAAATGACCGCCGATTGCCGATGTTACTGCCTCGATCCTTGCTGGATCGATGGATCCGCTGATTCCCCACCCTGCGATACTGTAAACAGCCATGCTCAGGACAAAGCCCGGCATGGTCGTCCAGAGTGTAGACCTGATATGATCGATCACATCCACCTCAGCAACGGCGGCAGCGAGAACCGTCGTATCAGATACCGGGCTGAGCTTGTCTCCGAAATAAGCGCCTCCGACGATCGCCCCCGCAGCCGCTTCGGGAGGAACTCCAAGTCCGGCGGCTATTCCGGTGAGGGCTACCCCAAACGTGGCGGCAGTACCCCATGATGTCCCTGTGAGAAGAGATGCGAAGCAGCAGAGCAGAAAGGCAGACGGAAGAAAAAGGGAAGGCGTGAGCAAAGCAAGCCCTGCGGTGACAAGATAGGGGATCGTTCCGGAAAGGGTCCATGCCGCAATGAGAGGCCCAACGCTCATAAGGATGGAAAGGGCCCCCGAGGCCCTGAAAAACATGGGAAGGACACCTTCTTTGAAGAGAAATTTCCACCCGAATCCATACCTCCTGGTGAAAATCCAGGTAGTGAACCCGCCGCAGGCTGCAAGAAGCACCACGATATTCAATCCGAGGATAAAAGTACCTCCGGCAAGAATTGCCGTTACCCCTGCAAGCACCTCCATCGCACCCCTGAAAGAAATATCTTCCCGGACTCTCTGTTCCATCCTTCCGGCCGCCTCCCCTTTCCACCTGTTCTGAGAGAATAACTATACCAGAGAAACCGGAGGCAGGTTTCACAGGAAAATGGTAGGATTGAGAAAACTCTGTAAGGGAGATCTGCCTCCTGTGTCTGAGCAAAAAACAAATCACAAAACACCGGGAAACATCACCTACACCCTGGAGTATGGGGCAAGGAAAACATTTCAGATCACCGTCAGGCCGAACGGGACTGTTTCCGTAAAGGCTCCCCGTTTCATGAAGGAAAGCGAAGTCAAAAGGCTTGTTGAATGCAGGGAAACATGGATACAGGAAAAACTTGCCGGATTCCCCGCAGTTCCTCCCCTGCCGACGCGGCCTCCTCTTGAGGACGGGTCCCGGGTTCCCTTCCTCGGAGAAATGATTCGACTTGATGTTGCTGATGGAAGGAGAAATTCTGCCCGGCTGGACGGTAAAATTCTCAGGGTGACCACTGGAAAACAGAACTCTGTGCGGGAAGGAATCGAGAAAGCGCTCAGGAAATGGTACTCGGCGGAGGCGAAAAAGGAATTCGCAAACAGCATGGAACGATGCCTTCCCGTCTGCTCCTTTATTGGCACTCCTCCCCCTCTCGGGATCCGGTATATGCGCGCACGGTGGGGCAGTTACTCGAGGAAAAGCGGAATTACGCTGAACACCCATCTCGTCAAGGCATCCCGTACGTGCATAGATTATGTAATGATCCATGAACTGTGCCATGCGGTCCATTCCGGCCACGGAAAAGATTTCCGCTCCCTCCTCGGGAAAATCCTTCCCGACTGGAAAACGGTTAAAAAACAGCTAGAGGAATCTTCGAAAATTTGCCACTACATAGAATAAAATCTCTATTGAACGACATTAATATGTAGTTAATTGCGAAAGAGACTTTTTCTGATACAATGCACCTGTATCCAAAAGCCCGCTCTTCGAACCGGCGCTTTCCGGAAGGAGTATTTTCCAGTGGACGTAAAGAGCAGCGCATTCAGCAGCCAAGGTGATAGCCCGGCCTGTGGTGAACAGCTCCTTAAGGACCTGTTCTTCAATAATCCTTCCGTTATGTTTATTCTCCAGCCCGAGTCAGGGGCAATTCTTGAAGCCAACGATGCCGCTCTTTCCTTCTACGGATATCCGCGGAAACACCTGCAGTCACTTAAAATTACCGACCTGGATGCCTCACTGGCGGTTCAGGTCCCTTCCATTGAAGAGCAGCAGAAGGGAACGATGGGTGTTTTTCAGCGCACAAGGCACAGGCTGGCGTCCGGGAAAAACAGGGAGGTCGAGATCCAGAAAGCCCCCCTTGACTGGAAAGGACTGAAGGCGCTCTACGCCGTTGTGCGGGATATTTCCGAGATAATATTTGTTCAGGAGAAGTTTGACGCGAAATCCGCATTCCTGGAACAGCTCTTTCAAAATTCCCCGATCCCCATACAGCAGTGCAGCATGGACGGAAGGATCATATCCGCAAACACGGCGACGGAACACCTGTTCGGATACTCGAAGGAAGAGATGGTAGGGCAGCTGGTGGATGATCTGTTCGCAACTCCAGAAACACGCACGGAGGCCGAAGCGAATACCCGTGCCGTTGTTGAAGGGAACACCATTTTCTTCGAGGGGGAGCGGTACCGTAAGAACGGAGAACGGCTCTTCGTCAGCGGCACCGCGTTCCCTATAGTGATGAACGGCAAACAAATAGGGACATACAGTCTCTACATGGATCTGACGGCTCTAAAAAAGGCGGAGGAAAACCTGAAAAAAAACAGGGAGCAGTACCGCTCCCTCGTGGAGGATATCCCTGCCATGTTCTGCTCCTTTGACAGCAGGGGGTTCCTTTCCTTCGCAAACCGGGAATTCTGTTCGTTCTTCAGGCAGTCTCCCGCAAAACTGTCGGGTTCCAATATCCTGAACTTTATTCCGAAAGATAACCATACCCAGATCACCAGGCTCTTTCGAACACTTCTCACAGGCCTGCCTTCGGTAACTGCTGAAATACCTGTCAACGCCCCGGACGGCTTTCTGCGATGGCACAGGTGGACTGTAAGGCGCCTCGCAACAGGAGCGGACGAAAGGAAAGAATTCAGGGCCGCTGGTCAGGACATTACGGACTCAAAACTGGTGCAGACCGCACTTGAAGAGAATATCGAGAGTATGGAGCGCGTCTTCAATGAAACGGTCGAGGTTCTCGCATCGGTCACGGAGGCCAAGGACCCCTATATCCACGGGCACCAGCGCAGGGTTGCGGAACTGGCTGGAGCAATAGCGGCTGAAATGGGCTACGGAAAGTCTTTCGTCAGGCGGGTCCGGCAGGCTGCCCTTGTACATGAAATCGGAAATCTTGTTGTGCCGGGGGAGATCTTGAACAAGCCCGGAAAACTTTCACATCTCGAGTTCGAACTGGTCAAAGGACACTGCGAGGCCGGAGAGCAGATCCTGATGAAGATAAACCTCTCCTGGCCGCTGCACACCATCGTCAGGCAGCATCATGAACGCATGGACGGAAGCGGCTACCCTGACGGCATCCGGGACGGAGAGATCCTCCCCGAAGCCAGGATCATCGCCGTGGCCGACATGGTCGAGGCAATGACTTCACATCGCCCCTACCGGCCGGCATTCACCATCAATTCGGTCCTCGGAGAAATAAATCGGCTCGGCGGGTCCTCCCTGGACAAAAACGCAGTAAACGCATGCAGATCCCTCTTCCTTGAAAAAAACTTCACATATATCCAGTAGGAATTACTCGTTACATAGCATTACAGGTAAAAAAACTTCATTATTCTACTTTGCAATGAACTGTTCTTTTGTTTTTATGGTAGCATTGAAGTATTCTACTCGTCTTTCCAAAGAAACAGGAGAAACGGAGAACCACCCGAGCGGAGGGCGACACCGTGAAAAAACGCATTGTCTTTTCCGTCATAACAGGCATTATTCTTTTTTCAATTATTACATGGTCCCTTACAGCTGCCACGGTATATGTCGGCTTTCTTTTCAACGACCGGGATTCCATGGGAACGGTCGTCTCCCGGCAGGCGCTTCAGTCTGTGGTATTGGCCATGGAGTACTTCAATTCCCGCTCTTCTTCCAGAAAATATGTGCCTCTCCTTCTTGACGGATCGGACATAAACGGGGGCATCAGGCTGGCCGCGCAAAAAGATGCCGCAGCAGTCATCGGAGGGACCGATCTCCAATACCCCCTTCTTCTCCCGGAAATAACCAATTCCCACGATATCGCCGTCATTTCCCTCGAACCGGGCTCATTGCTGGCAAGAGGAAATGATTTCGTATTCCGGCCCCGTCCCGAAAGCGGCGGTCGTGAACTTGGACTGTGTGCCAGGGAACGGGGGATAAGCGCCTACGCAGCCATTGTCAGTGGATTCGAAAGCTCCTACGTCCAGGAATTCATTCGCGATTTCGAATCAGGCGCGGGGATTCCCCCTAAAAGAACCCTGGTCTTCAGCGGCGACCTGAACAAAATCATAGAGAATTTCGAAAGGACAGGCAGGGGTATGGATGCAGTCCTCCTTGTTCTTCCGGACTGGCTTGCCGCTATTGCGATCAGGGAACTCCGTCTCAGGACTCCCCATCTTGAAGTGTTTGCATCGAACAGGGCGGTGTCCCACAGGACACAGCGTCTCGCAGGAGTTTTCGGGGAAGGGCTTCTGACAGCCGCTTCCCTGCCTTCCGGATGGAATACGCACCCCTTTACAGTGTTCGTCAGGGAGACCTACGGGGATCATATTCCACCAGTAACACTCTCCATGGGGTATGATGCGGTGGCCATGCTTGATGAAGCCATCTCCATCGCAGGTTCAAACAACATGAAGAAAGTTGCGTCGGTCCTGAAGCAGCTTCAGGAACTGTCCTTGTCCCACGGGAAAATAGCGATGGATCGAAACGGCGATCTCCTCCTTCCCGTTTCCCTTCTCTCGCTGGGCGAAAAGGGATGGACTCCTTTCACCCATTCTTCTTCGGCGGCCCTCTCCCGTATCGCTGCTCACGGGGCGGAACAATGAAAAAGAGATATATTTCCCTTGGTACATTCATTCCTGCCGTCCTCCTCTTCTTTCTTGCCGTCATCATCGCAGAAGGGGCAATATCTACTTTTTTCCGGATCAAATCCCAGCTGAGGGAATTCTCCTCCTACGGAGAAACATTTATAAGGGCAGGCTCTCTTATTCTCGGGAAACAGGTCGAGAGAGGGGAAGAATTCATCAGAAACACAGTTGAAGGGATACAATCACGGGCTCTCGGGAACCCAGTGACAATGATCGCTGTCCTTGACGGAGACCGGGTTGAAAAAACACTCAAAGGCTGGCTTCCCGAGGGAATGATCCTCCCTGAAGAGATCCTCACCCCAGCCTGGGAGATGAACGATCTTCTCGACCCCTACGGAGGAAATCTTCTCACAAGGACGATGACTGTGGACGGACGGAAAGTTTTCGCCGCCATGAAACTTCAGCTCGAAGAACTCGATGCGGCAGGCACAAGCCGGATCCTCCCCGTCCTTTCCACTTCGAGCGGTTCCGCCGTATGGACCGGTTCAGCGCAGGAGAATTCCGGGCTTGCCTCCCACGTGCAGATGAGGGGGCTTGTGCTCAGGGTTCCCCCTGGCGGAGGAGAGTGGTCCATGGTATCCTCCCACTTCGGGGAACGGATAATTCTCAGGCAGGAGCCGTTTCTCTACGGCCTCAGCCTCACTCTTGCGTACCCCGTGAGCAAGCTGCTCTACAGCGCTCTCTACGGAGCTGTCTTTTCAGTAGTTGCTGCCCTCGGTACTCTTTTTGCAATTTTCCTCATCTGGATGATCTGGAAACGGGGAATCTACAGGAGCATACAGGAGATCGCCTCCCTTGCGGACGAAATGAGCACACGTCTCGAAGATCTTGAAGGCGGAAGGCATGACAGGGCTGTGGAAACAATGAATGCCCTCGCGGTCAGGTTTTACAGTCTGAAAAAATCCTTCGTGCGGGAAATGAACGCCTTTACCGGAAACCTCCGGAACCTTTTCCGGGTGATCTCCAGGCAGCAGGAAGAACTGGCAGCTTTCAACAGGGAAACCGCCGTGATGAATAAAGAACTCGAACAGGTCAACAGCCGCCTCCGCATGCGGGAGACCCTCTGGGAAAGGACCCTTGACTTCTCACATACCTTCACCAGAAGCGAAGATCCACGCCGTGCCATTGAATCCACCCTGCACAGGATCAGAAGAGACCTGGGCGCCTATGGAGTTCTTCTTTCATCCGTTGAAGGAGACAAATATTACATGAAGGCCTTTAGCGGATACGACGGCGATCTTTCCGGATTTGTAATTCAAAGGGAGGAAATCGCTGCAACCGAGAGTATAAGATCCCGCCACCCTCTCTGGGTGGAAGATGTAGCCGACCATCCAACGGCACGGGCAATAAATCCTGCAGTGAGAAGCGAAATCCTCATTCCCCTGTTTCAGGCGGGAGAAGAGGAAGGGGTCCTGGAAATAGCATTCGACAAGCCGACGAAAGAAGACCCGTTTCTCCTGGAAACCCTCGTTCCTGTGGCGTCTTACCTCGGAGGGCTTGTGCACGGAGAAAAAATGCGGCGGGAAGTTGAAGCGTCCTATTCCTACATGGCGGAAAAACTCCAGTTCATCACGGGCATTTACCATGATGAAACGGAAGATCATATCGCACGAATAGGCGAATACTGCAGGATTTTATCAGGCGCGATCGGCAGGAGCAAAGCGGAACAGGAGAAAATTTCCCTCTTTGCCAGGCTTCATGATATCGGGAAGCTCAAGGTCCCCCATGAGATCCTCTGCAAGCCGGGACCTCTTTCAGCTGAAGAATTCGGGATCATCAAGCACCACCCGGCCTGGGGGGCAGATATTCTTGGAGACGCGTCATGGCTGTCAATGGCAAGAAATATCTGCCTGACCCATCATGAAAAATGGGACGGCAGCGGATATCCCTCCGGTATGAAGGGCACGGAAATCCCATGGGAGGGGCGGATAACTGCCATTGCCGATATTTACGACGCACTCCGCTCGCCCCGGGCCTACAAAGATCCCCTTGCACATGCACATACCATGAAGATCATCACCGAAGGGGACGGCCGTGTGAAGCCTGATCATTTCGATCCCGAGGTTTTCCACGCGTTCATTTCCCTTTCAGACACATTCGAGGCAATTTACGAGGGGACATCGTGTGGATAAACAGGAGGAAAAGCGCAGGGTGTTCCGGGCAACGTGGACAACTCATGCACATTACCACAATTTTTCCTCCGGCACGTGCATAACAGGCACCCGGAAAAAAATCCCGTGAAAGGAGTGTTTCCAGTGATTAAAAGAAAAATACCCATGATTCTTTTTCTTACAGTACTTTCAGCGATCACCCTGGCATCGGGCAATCAATTGGGCGCAGACGGAACAAGATCTGTCGCGCTCGTCTTTGAAAAGGACGGAATCATCTACCTCACTGATACAGGAGGAACAAAGGCAAAGGCACTGGTGAAAGGATACGATCCGCAGATCTCACCAGACGGCACATCTGTCGCCTATACTGCCGCTGCAGGCAGGGACGGTTTTGGCAGGGTGATAGCCGTTTACTCCATAGCATCAAAGAAAAATATGATATTCCGTTCCATACCGGGTCAAAACAGCTATGGTCCGAAATGGTCTCCGGACGGGAGGATGCTCGGCTTCAATCATTTTGACGAAAAACACTCCGACTGGATTTCCGGACTCCTCACCCTGAAGGACGGGCGTTTCCGGGCTCCCGCTCCGGGGCTTCGGGGGGTGTTTTCCCACTTCTGGTCTCCGGACAGCCGTTTCATCTATTGCCACGACCTGGAAAACCTTTACCGGATTTCCGCTGAAACGGGAAAAACAGAGAAAACAGGCAAACTTTCCTCCGTTATCGGCAAGGCCATGGCATCAAGCGCAATGACCTTCGCTATTTCACCTGACGGGAAACGCTGGCTCTTCGATGGTGAAGTGGAAGATACTTCATCATGGATGAAAAGCGGCGACGGACTTATGTCGGCTCTTTTTCTCCACACCCCGGAGGACGGGAAAACACGCAGGATCACTTCTGACAGTATCAACGCAATGGCTCCTGCATGGCTTCCCGGGGGAGAGGAGTTTCTTTTCAGCGGCTGCACGGCAAAAGAGGCGGCCGGAAAAGGGTACGGACTCGCCGTTTTCCGCGGCTCACTGAAAAACAAGAGTGTCTCCATAATCGTCCCTGAGGGAGGAAGTCCATCGGCAGCCATACAGTGACCTATCCTGACGCTGCGGGGCAAATGTTTTTCTTTTCATTCTATGTCTTGGAGAATCACCCAAGAAGTGCCGGATTAAGCTTCCATACAGTAAAAGACAGAACTGTAGCAAAAGCGGTCCATGCAATATAGGGAACCAGCAGCAGGGCGGCAAGCCTGTTTTTTCTTCTGAACGCCTCCGTGACTGTGATTATCAGCACCAGGAGAACCAGTATCTCGGCGAAGGCGAAAAAACCCATCCGCCACACGAAAAAAATCCAGGTCCATAATGCGTTTGCCCCAAGCTGCACCACGAAAAGGGAAAGACCCGCCGGGGCACCTCTGAAGCGGTGCTGTCTCCATACAAGCCATGCTGAAACGGCCATCATGACGTAAAGGGCCGTCCAGACCGGCCCGAAAACCCATCCTGGGGGAGCCCATGACGGACGCATCAGTTCGCCGTAAAACCCGCCGGCATTCGCAGATGCTGCCCCCCCCGTTGCGGCAGCCAGAAAACAGAGGATCACCCATCCCACGAGTCCCGCAAGATCCGTCTGAAAATCCCTTTTTTCCTTCATTTTTCTGCTCCCCCGGTTGTTTTCAATGAGCCCTTCCTTCCTTCTCTGCCCGAACATAACAGGGTATACATGCCATGCGTCCGCCGGAAAGAGGCCTGAGTCTCGACTCCATGACCCGTTCCCCGCATACGGAGCAGAAACCTGATTTTCGGATAACCGCCCTTTCAGGAATAGGCTCCTGCGGTTCCTGAACAGAGAAGAGCGATGCATCGGGTTCTTCCAGCATACGCTTCGCAGACTCTTCCCGTGTCAACTCCCTGTCGGTGTTTTTCAGAACCAGCCGTACACCCTTGCTGTCCGAACGCCGAAAAACGGTGAAGGCCTGTTTGCCGTAATCACGAAAATGCAGGTTGCCCTTGCCGAAGGTGCATCCGAGAATAAACTGGACAGCATCCACGCCGCACGCGTCGTTTTCTGTTATCGCAACCATCTCTTCATCCTTGTCCCTTGATGTTCCAAGCAGTTTCATGGCAAGTTTCGCCGCGCGCCATCCAATAAGTATCCCCGGACAAAAGTGTCCGTGGAAGGCTATAAGTGGCTGCAGTTCTTCCGGTATCCAGTACGTACTTTCCAAAATGACGTCTCTCCCTGGTCCAAAGCAAAGCATCATGGCACGCTTTGTTATTTTTGTGCTATTGTATCACCAAGATGGGCACATGATATTTCTTTTTCATCTGCTATAATAAAAACACGTTCATGTAATAACTAAATATTCTAAAAATATATTGGCGGTATTTAATTTTTCACGTTCCTGGAAGGGATGATGTATCTTGTTACCTTCAGCATTTTTTCGTCTTGCACGCTTTTTTTTCGTGTCTTTTGTTTTTTTCTGCAGTTTCTTTTTTCCCGGGTTTTCTTCTGCGGACATGACTCCCTGGGTTGAGCATTCCGTCAAAAAAGGCGAATCGGTCGCTTTTATTGCCGGCCGGTACGGTGTTTCCCCCAGGACTGTCGAAAGAGCCAACGAACTGACGGCTGTAGAGACCTCACCATCCGCAGGAGACAGGCTGCTCGTTCCCCGGAAGGATTCCGACCTTATCGCTACACTGGCGGAACACCGTGCGCGCCAGAGAGGAGAAAGCATTCTCCCGCTGCTTCGGCAGGAAGCAATTCCAAAAACTCCGCCCAGGCCGAAAAATATTGAAGAGACACTCGCCAAAGGGATCGAACCATTTATTCGCCCGCTTGAAGGACGGATCTCCTCACCTTTCGGACCCAGAGGAGGAAGGCTTCATGACGGCATCGATATTGCGGCTCCATCAGGGACACCGATCCTTGCAGTCCGGTCGGGAAGGGTTATTTTCTCAGGTGTTTTCCGGGGATTCGGCAATACGGTAACGCTGGATCATGGAAGAGGATTGGTCACCAGGTACAGCCACAACAGGAAAAACCTTGTAAAAAAAGGGGCATGGGTAAGGCGTGGGCAGACTATAGCCGAAGTCGGAAGAACGGGCCGTTCAACAGGAGATCATCTTCATTTCAGTATCCTTATCAACGGAAGGGCAGTCAACCCCTCCAAGTATCTTCCCAAATAATACACATGATCAGGTAGATTATCATGATTGAAGAGCCGGAAGTTTTCCGGCTCTTCTTTTTCAATCTTTGATAGGATTTAATCGAACGGGAAGAAGATAATGTCGGATTCGTCGATAACCGTGTATATTTCTCCCTGTTTCCTGTCCCAGGCATATATGCCATTTGACTGGGGCCTTCCAGCCCCGTCAAGAAAGACCATTCCCTCGGAAAGAGCCCTTCCGTACGTTACCCAGCCTCTTACAGGCGATGCGAAAGGCAGTGTTCCGGTGATCTCTCCGTCCGGCCAACGACCGAAAGACGGGAGCAGGCTTCTACTCTCCATTTCCGCCGCAATAAAAGAATACGCTTCAGGACAGCTGGTGACGAAGAAAAATTTCCCCCTTGACGATTCAATAAAACTTTCCAGGAGGAAAGCAGCCAGGTGCTCAGCTTCCTCATCCCCCATCTCCAGGAGAAAGAGGATCCCCATATAAATGCTGTCTGCCGCCATGAGAGGTTTCGGTGTGATGGAAGGGTACACGAATCCATGTGCGCTGTCCCACTCCGCCGGGTCTCCCCGTTCTACGAGGGATGACAGAAGCGAAAGCGCATTCGCGGCTCCTTTTCTCGGGGAAATTTCCGGTCTGAAGAGGGACCGCCACAAAACATATGGTTCCGCCGTTTCCGCTTCAGATTCAAGGGCTGTCCTGAGCAGTGCTGAGGATTCCCGTCCCTGTATCCTTCTTTCGTAGCGAAGAACCAGTTCATCGAACCGTTTCACCGGGTCATCGGAGGCGAAAGATCCACCGCCCGAAAAGCAAAACAGAACGAGCAAAACCAAAAAGCTGCAGATTTTTTTCATATGAGCAGCTCTCCTTTCGTCAGCTATGATCAGTTATTATATACCCTTTCCATGACATTAACAGCTTTTTTTGAGTAAAGCAGCCTTTATCCGGAAAAAAAATGCGCCGTGTTCCGGATGAAACCATCAGAAAGAAAAAAGGACTCTCTTTTTTCACCTTTGGTAAACTGGAGAAACATGGGAAGGGGAAAGCCTGTATCAGTATCCCGGCTGTCGGGAAAACAGAAATACGGCCGTCGGCAGTTTTGGAGAAACCTGGTTTATTTATCGGGGAAACGCATCCGGTAGACGGCCATAAGCGATGCGAGCCGTTTTGCAACCTGTTCTTTCTCGGGGGAAAATTTCTCTTTGATCCCGGCAAAAGCCTGCTCCACATCTTCTTTTGCAGGGATTACCCTGGCTGGTTTTCTGCGCGTGCGCATCCCTGCCGAGGTTTCCGGAGCCGGTCTCCCCACAACGACACGAATGGAAGATACAGGAATTCCGGCGACTTTTGATGCAGCCCTGGCTGCAGAAGCAGCCCGCATGGAAAGAGCCTTTGCAGAAGAAGATGTCTCCGCTTTCACAAGAAGGACTCCCTTTTCCAGGTCATCGGGCATTGTTTTTTTCCCGAGCACTGGACCGACTATGGATTCCCATTTTCTTCTCAGCCCTGGAATTGCAAGTTTTTCTTCCGCACCTTTCGGTAGAGCCATTCGAAGAATGGCCGCAACCGGACCCGGTGTTCCCTTATTAAGCCTCTTTCTCCTCATCTGCGCCACCCCTCCGGTAAAGGGAGTTCAAATAAACCGACAACAGGTGTATATCAGTCGGTGTCACTCCGGAAATACGTCCGGCCTGTCCGAGGGTCATTGGCCGTATTGTATCGAGCTTCTGCCTGCTTTCCGAGAGCATGCCGGTGATTTTGGAGTAATCAATATCCCCCGGAAGCTTTACATCCTCCATTTTTTCAAGGCGTGCGACCTGTCGGTGTTGTCTTTGGATATAGCCTTCATATTTTACCTCAACCTCGAGGGCAAAGGCTTCCTCCCTGGCAAGAGAGACAGGAGCGTGGGAATATGCGGCGGCAAGAGAATACGGAACCCTCGGCCTTCGAAGAAGGTCAGCCGCAGAAACAGGTTCCATCAAAGGAGCTGATTCAAGTGCTGTGAGCTCACTGTTCAGACTGTCGGAAGGATAGATTTTTACAGTTTCGAGACGGTCGATCTCGTCATCTATTTTCTTCCACTTCGAAAGGAGGGCGTTCCATCGGCTGTCCGCGATCAACCCTATTTTCCTGCCGATGGGAGCCAATCTCCGGTCAGCATTGTCATGCCTGAGCAGAAGCCTGTGTTCGCATCGGCTTGTCAGCATTCTGTAAGGTTCATGGGTACCCTTTGTGACAAGATCGTCAACAAGCACGCCTATGTATGCCTGTGATCTCAAAAGCACTACCGGCTCCTCTCCCCTGACCGTAAGGGCTGCGTTGATCCCTGCAAGAAGACCCTGGGCAGCTGCCTCCTCGTAGCCGGATGTGCCGTTTATCTGTCCTGCACAGAACAGCCCCTGTATGGGTTTCGTCTCGAGAGTGGGGAAAAGCTGGGTCGGAAAAATGTAGTCGTATTCTATGGCATACCCCGGACGGGTGATATGAGCTTTTTCACAGCCGGGAAGGGAGTGGACCATCTCGCACTGAACATCATACGGAAGGCTGGTAGAAAAATTTTGTATATAAACTTCCCGGTTAGCCCTGGAAACAGGTTCAAGAAAAAGCAGGTGGCTGTCCTTTTCAGGAAAACGGATGACCTTGTCCTCGATTGAAGGACAGTACCTTGGTCCGGATCCTTCCATCCATCCCATGTACAGGGGAGAACGGTGAAAGTTTTTCCTGATAATATCGTGGGTTCTTTCATTGCTTCTTGTAAGGCGGCAGGAATATCCTTCGTGCACCTTTCCTTCGTTCCACAGGGAAAAAGCGAGGGGTTCACCTGCACTTTCCTGTACCGCAAGAGATGAAAGATCAAGGGTATCATAGTGGAGCCGGGGGGTTGTATCCGTACGCATTCTCCCTGTACGTATACCGTGTTCGTTCAGCGATCCCGGGAGTTCGTCAGCGGCAACCTGGCCGAGAGGTCCTGACGAAAAGCTCGTTTCACCTATGTACACTTTTCCGCCAAGGTATGTTCCCGTAGTCAATACTACAGTTCTTCCCTCGTAGGTGAAGCCGTACCTTGTCCGCACACCCCTTATTTTTCCTTTTTCAACCCATATTTCCGTCACTATATCCTGGTGGACCTCGAGGTTCGGCTGTGTCTGTACCGCAAGAGTAAAGTGAGCGGCATACTCACGCAGATCGCATTGTGCCCGGAGAGCCTGAACCGCAGGCCCTTTTGAAGTATTAAGCCTCCGAATGAGCATTGCTGAAGCATCAGCGGCTTCTGCCTGTTCTCCCCCGAGAGCGCTTCCTTCCCTCACGAGGTGCCCTTTTGCCGGGCCACCTATAGAAGGATTGCACGGCATGAGGGCGGTATTGTCCAGGTACAGGCTAAGCTGAAGCACCGACGCTCCCATTCGTGCAGCCGCAAGGGCTGCTTCACATCCGGCATGTCCTCCTCCAACTACAATAACATCGTATTTTTTTTCAAAAACACCCATCACATGGTCGTCCTTTCACGTACTGCAGTATCTTTTATGCACCGAGAGAAATAACAAACCCCTCTTCCACTTTCCATACACTTCCGGGCCAATGATCGGTGATCGGCTCCGCGGCAGCCGCTATTACCTGCCATCCGGTGCTGTGCAGTGCTTCAACTGTAGATTCCCGGCCGTTTTTATCCAACTCCGAGGCAATTTCGTCAAGAAGCACGATTGGTTTTCGGCGAAGCCTGGCTTCAACAGCTTTCCCCGCAGCCAGCATAAGGGATACGGATGCCCTCCGGATCTGGCCCCTACTGAAGCATGCGGCAGCTTCCCTTTCCCTGCAGCAGATATACAGGTCATCCCGATGAGGTCCAACCATGGAAATACAAAGCTGCTTCTCTTTCTCACTGCGGGCCTCAAGAGAAGCCCACCAGTCCTCAATACCGTCATTTTTAAGGCCTGCTCCTCCCCTGGCATGTTTAAGTTCAAGAATACCCGGAAGAAGTCCCTGAAATGCTGAAAGACCGAGAGTCAAAAGGCGGACTGCCTCCTCCCTGCACTCCCAGATCCATGAGACCAGGGGAGCCATGGTTCGGGATACTGCGTCGGTTCTTTTTCCTGAGCGAAGCAGTACAGTGCGGTGTCGGACGGCACGGCGATAATCGCTTAATCTCCTGGCATAAAGGGGAAAAAGAAGCGCACAGAGACGGTCGAGGAAATTTCTCCTGATCGAGGGTGCTCCGTCGAGAATAGACATGTCCCCGGGCAAAAAAGCCAGCGCAGGTACACGGGAGCGTACCTCGGGAAAGGAAATTCTCCTGCCGTCACACTTCATCACGGTGTTTCCGCCTATCGAAGCAGCAACAAAAACGTTTTCTTCTCCGCAGAAGGATCCTCCCAGGAAGGCCTGTACACCTTCTTTTTCCCATGAAACAAGGTCTTTCCTGTCACCGAAAGGACCCCATCCCGTCAAGAGATGGAGTCCTTCAAGACAGTTCGTTTTCCCTGCCCCGTTGTTTCCCGTGACAAGGTTGAGACCCGGTCCCCATGAAATCCTGAGCGAGGAAAGATTTCTGAAATTTCTCGTCGAAAACTCAGAACACCACATTGCTACGCCGGAGGAAATTCCTCCCCTTCCTCTTCTTTTTCTTCAAAAGAAAGGTCGTTCTCCGTCAGTTTTATCGGCATGACCATGTACAGGAAATCTGTTTCTCCCGGCCGAAGCATTGTCATCTGTCCCTCAGGTCCGTTGAAACTTACAAATGCCCGATCTCCGTAAAGTGCTTTCAATCCGTCGAGAAGAAAACCTACGTTAAAGGCAACGGTGAGAGGTTCTCCCTCTATTTTTCCCTCCAATATTTCTTCTACAGCACCTGTTTCCGGAGCTTTGCCCATAAGGATAAGGTCTCCTTCGGGAGACAGGCGAAACAGTACCATGCGGCTGAAATCCCGTACAATAACGTCCACCCTTTCAAGAGCTGCAATGAGCAAGCTTCTATCAACATCAAGAGTTGTAGTGCTCTGAGGATTAAGGATCTTTTCGTAATTGGGAAATACAGCTTCCACTCTTCTTACAGAAAATTCGAGGCTTCCCATCTGGAAAAATACCAGTGTTGAATCCACTACAATTCTTACAGGAGTTTCCCCGTCCGTTGAACCCAGAAGACGCTGCAGTTCTTTGAGTCCACTGATAGGAAGAAGAAAATCCCCGTCTTCTCCTTTTTCGACCGGATGGCATTTTGAAAGAGAAAGTCTCCGTCCGTCAGTGGAAATGATCCTGAGCTCTCCCTCTTTCAGCTGGAAGAAAGCTGTTCCGAGATATTTCGGAAATTCTTCTCCTATGGTGCTGGCTATAGTTCCTTCAGAGAGAGTTCGAAGAAGTTCAGATGCCGTTATAGTGCAGAAAAACGGGGCACTTTCCGAAACCGGAAGAGTTGGAAATTCCTTTGAGGGATAGGTTGAGAACCTGTATTTGTTTCTTCCTGCAATGATAAGACCCTTGCCTTCCGCGACGGATACAGTAAAAACATTTGTGGGAGCTTTTTTGAATAGTTCTCCAACTACTTTGACCGGGAGAACCGCTTCTCCCTCTTCTTCAACAAGGATTCCCCTGGATACGCATTTGATTGATGTTTTCAGGTCGGTGGCTTCCAATAGGACGGTGTTTTCGTCGTCCGTTCCTGCCGTTTTCAGCAGAATGCCTGTCAGAGAGTTGATCGTGCTTTTGGAACTGGTGCTCCTTTCAGCTGTCTGCCAGCTTTTCATAAATTCTCCCTTGTTGATTTGAAGTCTCACAATATTTCCCTCCCTGAAAATGCATCTTTTATTATTTTTTGTTTTGGTAGTAGTAAAAGTAATAAGGCCTGTGCATATTGTGGATAAGTGTATCCCGTCCGGTCAGGCTGGGCAAAATCCGATGTGGACAACTATACGGTTTCTCTGTGGGATCTGTCCACAATATCCACAGGTAAAAGAGATGACTGAGCATAAATATAATGTTGTCCACAAAAGGGTACTCTGTTTCACAGTTTACCCTCTATTGTATCCACAATCTGTTTTATCCTGGGTTGTTCCTTCACCAGCTGTGCTATTTTCCTATGAGCATGAAGAACGGTCGTGTGATCTTTTTTCCTGAAAGAATGGCCTATCTGCTGCAGGCTGACCTCAGTCAGCTTTCTGCAGAGGAACATGGCGATCTGGCGTGCCATGGCTAGATCAGAGGTCCGCTTAGCGCTTAAAAGGTCATCAACGGTCATATCGAAAAATTCGGCTACCGCGTGCTGTATGGCATCGACGCTCACAGGTCCCCTTATATCCTTTCGGATCACGTCCTTCAGCCATTCAGCTGTATTTTCCTCCGTAATAGGCTCGCTCGAAAGTTCGGCGCACGCTACGACCCTGTTAAGGGCGCCTTCCAGTTCCCGGATATTGCTTGGTATGCTCAGGGCGAGGAAATTGATAACGGCATCGGGGATATTGTAGCGCCTGAGCTGTGCTTTTTTTTGGAGGATCGCGATTCTCGTTTCAAGATCCGGAGACTGGATATCGGTGACGAGACCCCACTCAAAACGGCTGACCAATCGGTCTTCAATACTCTGGATATCCTTGGGAGGACGATCGGAACAGATCACTATCTGTTTTTTTGACGTATGGAGTTGGTTGAACGTGTGGAAAAACTCCTCCTGGCTGCTTCCCTTGTTGCCGAGAAACTGGATATCGTCTATGAGGAGAACGTCGACACTCCGGTACTTGGATTTGAATTCCTGTGTCTTGTTGTTTTTGATCGACTGGATGAATTCGTTTATAAATTTTTCTGAACTCACATAGGTTACCTTGTGATTCGGATTCCTGTCGAGTACGTAATGTCCAATAGCGTGCATAAGGTGCGTTTTACCGAGACCGACGCCTCCCCATATGAAAAGAGGATTATAGGCTTCTCCGGGAGTCTCGGCTACGGCAAGGCTGGCTGCATGGGCAAGGCGGTTCGACTTCCCCACGACAAATGAATTGAAAATATACCCGGGGTTCAGGCTGCCCCTGGCCTCGGAATGTCCGCTTGAAGCAGCCTTCTGAGCCCTTTTCTGCTCTTCTTTTTTTGTTTCGGCTCCTACCCGGAGCTCGATGGATTCTCCCTCTCCCTTTTCCTGGAGGATACGGGTCAGATCTTTAAGAAACCGAGATGAGATCTGCTCCTTGACGAAAACATTCGGCACATCAAGGATAAGGGAATTTTCAGAAAACTCAGTGGGAATGCATGTTTTAAGCCACAGGTCAGCAGTCCCGGGCGGAAGCGAAAGAGACGCTTCGCCGAGAATGTCTTCCCATAGCTGGTTCAGATCTTTTTCCACGTTGGTTCACCTCTGGCTGAGAATAGAACCATATTATCATATTGACGGTATTGTGGATAACTTAGAGAACAGGTGATGCAATGAAGAAAAGCATATAATGAAAAAACAGCGGAAGCGAAAATATTTTGTCCACAATAGTTATCCACATATCCACATTTCAAGTTTATTTTTGTGGATAGGTAAAATTACGGATGAAAACTGCTGGAGGCAAATTATTTCAAAATTCCAGGTCTCCTCACAAATTTTATGGAACCTGTGGTAGTGCGAACAGAGACTTATCCACAACTTACCCACACTTGTGCACAAGTTTATTTTTCCATCCGTTTCTTTCTATCCGGAAAACAGGCAATAGACAATGGCGCCTTGATAGAGGAAAATGAACCCCGAAATATGCCGGGAAACCTATTTTGTTTATTTCCAAGGAGAAAGAAAATGAATTCCTCCCTTCTTCATGTAATAAGTCACACGGACCTCGACGGGATAGCGGCTGCCGCGGTTGCCTGGCACCGCTGGAGCGGGATACGGCCCCTGAAGGTGTCTCTGGCCGGTTACGGGGCTGTGGATTCCCTTATCCTTGAAAGCCTCGACGCCGGGCACGACTTTCTGGTGATCGACCTTTTCTGCCAGGACGAACGGACGGTGGAAAACCTGGACCGCAGGTATTCAGAGGGTGATGCCCCATTTGTATTCGATCATCACGAAACAACCGCCTCTAGATACGGCAACAGGCCCTGGGCCGTTGTGGACACTTCTTTTTGTGCGGCCAAGGTGTATTACCGGTGGCTCAGGGAACAAAACATACCGGGACTGGAACGTCTCTCTCCCCTTGTGGAGGTTGCGAACGACAGGGACCTGTGGATCAATGAAAATCCCCAAAGCCGTCTCTGGCAGGCAATGATCACGCTGTGCGGCCCATACAGCCTGCTTGCGCGGTTGGCGGAAAATCCGGATGCCGGTCTTTTCCCCCATGAGTTGGAAGTTGCCGAAGAATTTGTGGAAAAACAGGAGAAGCGGTTTGCTCTTGCCGTTGAAAAGATCACAAAGAGCGACAGGGATCTCGCATTTGTCGAGCCGGGAATACTGGAATTCGGCGACGTATCGGATTTCGGCGGACTTGTCCTGGACAGGATGGATGATCCTCCACTCCTGGTTGCCGTCGCCGCGAGGAGGTATTCCGGAGACTGGGCGGTATCCCTCCGAAGCAGGAGCGAGATGGCGGGTAAGGTCGTGGGAATGCTCAGGGACGGCAAAAAGATACGCGGGGGAGGCCATGACGATTCGGCCGCCCTGTATTTCCCGTCGTCCTACTCCCCGGAGCAGATCCGGACAACCATCCAGGCGGCCATGAGAGCTATAAAGGACTCTGAACGTCCGGCAGGGGTGACCTTGGGCGACCTTTTCGCAAAAGCCCGGCAGACGGGGAATTCGAGGGATAATAAGGGATGACAGCAAAGCGGATTTGGGGAAAATTCGCCGATTTTTTTGCATTAAAGCGCAGCATCGCAGGGATGCTGTTCATGGTCGTGCTCGTTGGAATGGGGGAACGAATGGCCGAACGCTTTCTGCCGATCTACCTCCTGGCCCTTGGAGGAGGTGCCCTCTCCATTGGATTGCTCAATGGACTCGATAATCTTCTTTCCGCACTGTACTCCTTCCCCGGCGGATATATTGCCGACCGTTTCGGCACAAAGAAGGCTCTCATGTTTTTCAACATGCTGGCCATGGCCGGATTTGCTGTGGTTGTCCTTGTCCCAAGGGTGGAAGCCGTAATAGGAGCCTCGTTCCTGTTCCTGTCCTGGACGGCGATTTCACTTCCTGCCACTATGAAGCTCATAGCCGGGGTCCTGCCGAAGAACAGGCGAACCATGGGGGTTTCAGTACATTCGCTTGTTCGGCGGATTCCCATGGCCCTTGGGCCCATCCTCGGCGGAACCATGATAGGGTTTTTCGGAGAGTCTGCGGGCGTGAGAATGGCGTTTGCAGTTGCCTTCTTTCTTGCAATGGCGGCTCTGGCGCTTCAGCAGAAGTTTCTCTCCGAGGGGGATGGTGAACTTGTCGAGAAGGCAGAAGGCAATCCCTTCAGAGTCTTCCGCGCCATGAGCCCTGAACTGAAAAATCTTCTTGTATCTGATATACTTGTCCGCTTCTGCGAACAGATCCCATACCCTTTTGCCGTAGTGTGGGCAATGAAAATGATCGTCGAACCGGTGTCCGCCTTCCGGTTCGGTGTGCTTACCGCGGTGGAAATGATTGTGGCACTTTTGATCTACATTCCCGTCGCACGGCTTGCCGACAGGGGAAGAAAGAAAATCTTCGTGGTCATTACGTTTTGTTTCTTCACGTCTTTTCCCATAGTGCTCTATTTTTCACGGTCCTTCTGGCCCCTTGTCTTTGCATTCACAGTGAGGGGTCTTAAGGAATTCGGCGAGCCCACACGAAAGTCCCTCATCCTTGACCTGTGCCCCCCCGGACAGTCAGCGGCCATGTTCGGGCTGTACTACCTGCTCAGGGATATGCTCGTCTCTGTTGCTGCGCTTGGGGGCGCGTTCCTGTGGATGGCAGGGCCGGCAGCGAATTTTTTCACTGCCGCCGCTTTCGGTGCCGCAGGAACTGCATGGTTTGTACTTTTTGGGAAAGATTTTCCTTCCACCCATGCTGTTGAAGGAGGTTCACGATGAAAATACTTGTCACCGGGTTCGACCCGTTCGGAGGAGAAACAGTCAACCCCGCGTTCGAGGCCGTGAAGCGTCTGCCCCGGAAAATCGCAGGCTTCGATGTTGAAGTTATCGAGATCCCCACAGTGTTCCACAAGTCCATCAGGGTGATAATGGACCGCGCGGAAGAAATCGGCGCGGACAGGATCCTCATGGTAGGGCAGGCTGGAGGACGTTTCGAGATCACAGTGGAACGAATCGGCATAAACGTGGACGATGCACGGATACCGGACAACGAAGGGAACAGGCCCGTTGATGTCCCCATAGATCCTGAAGGTCCTGCAGCGTATTTCGCGACACTTCCAGTGAAGGCGATAACTGAACGCATCAGATCCTGCGGGATTCCCGCAAAGATATCAAACACAGCCGGCACATTCGTCTGCAATCATGTGCTTTACGGCGTGCTGAACGAAACGGCGAAGAGGAAACTCCCGGTAAAGGCTGGATTCATCCATGTTCCCTTCCTTCCCGGACAGGCCGTTTCCAGAGACGGAGTCCCTTCCATGTCGGCTGAAACGATTGCAGCCGCGCTGAAAACAGCCGTTGAGGCAGTGGCTGCTGTTGATGAAGACCTGAAAATTACGGGTGGTCTCGAGCATTGATTTTTTCCAATATCTCTTTTTCTTCTCTGTGTCAGGTGCTAGAATAAAAAGGCAGGATCATCCGTTCCTTCTCCGAAACGCTATTTCGTATCAGCGGGGAGGTCTTTATTCGCTATGCAGCTTTTCATCGAGCAATTGCTGAACGGCGTGGCAATGGGAGCGATCTATTCCCTTATAACCCTTGGCCTGGCCTTGGTCTACGGGATCCTCCGCATCCTTCACGTCGCCCATGCCGCGGTCTACACGGCGGGGGCCTATGTTGGCCTGTACGTCTTCACTCTTTCCGGCAGCCTTCTTCTTGCGGTCCCGGCGGCAATGGCTGTCTGCGCGGCACTCGGGGTAGCCGTCGAACGGTTTGTCTACACTCCGCTCCTAAGGTTTCCCCCCTTCGTCCCACTGATAGGAAGCATCGCCGTGTTCCTGGCCATGGAAGAGGTTTTCCGGATCGTGGGAGGCCCATATATCCTTTCCTTCCCTGCAGAACTTCCCTTTTCGGGCATCACCATACGGGGAGTTGTCGTCTCACCCGCTATCCTTTCAATATACGCGGTCAGCGCTGCAGTACTCCTTATCCTCTGGTTCATAGTGACGAAGACAGGGCTCGGGCTCGCCATGAGGGCTACGTCACAGGATCGGGATATCGCAGGAACTATGGGCATCAACGCTTCTTTTACCATCAGCATGACTTTTGTCCTCGGTTCCGCTGTTGCCGCGATCGCCGGCATTCTCGTAGGCATTTATTACAACCAGGTCTACCCCACAATGGGTGCCGTACCTGCCTACAAGTGCCTTGCCCTCATCGTGGTAGGCGGCCTGGGCTCTCTTCCCGGCGCCGTACTTGCGTCACTTCTTCTCGGAGTCGGGGAGACACTGCTCATAGGATACGCGAACATCCCGCTGCCTCGTGACTCCCTGGCGTTCATCGCCATGATCGCGGTACTCCTCTGGAGGCCCCAGGGACTTTTGGGCGGAAAGTAGGCGGCTGAAATGAACGACTACTCCATAACGATTCTTACATTCATAGCCATACAGGCCATCGTGGCGTGCGGACTGAACGTCATTGTAGGCTATGCCGGTCAGATTTCCCTCGGCCATGCGGCCTTCTTCGGTATTGGGGCCTATTCCTCGGCGCTTCTCACTACGAAGGCGGGACTGACATTCTGGGCTGCCCTGCCTCTCGTTATCCTGATCACCGGATCCATAGGTCTCGTACTGGGGATGCCGAGCCTGAGGCTTCGGGAGGACTTTCTCGCCGTGACCACTATCGGCATCAACTTCATCGTGGAGTCGGTTTTCCTGTACGTTCCCTTTTTCGGGGGAGCCCTCGGCCTTGGCGGCATTCCGTCCATCACCTTCCTGGGGACCCGGCTCAGGGGGCCGAATTTCCTGTATCTCTGCCTGGTTCTGCTCGGGCTCGTACTTCTTATCTCCCGGCGGTTCACCAAAAGCTGGGCCGGGCTTGCATGCTTTGCTCTCAGGGAGGAGGAGACCGCTGCTTCAAGCATGGGAGTCTCCCCCATCCGGTTCAAGCTCCTGGCTTTTGTCCTGGGCACTGCAATGGCGGGCATGGGAGGCGCACTCTACGCCCACCTCATGCGCTTCATCAGTGCCACCGATTTTGGCTTCCCGCTGTCCATAACCCTCATGTCCATGGTGGTCCTCGGCGGCATAGGCACGCTCTGGGGACCGGTACTCGGTGCGCTGATCCTGGGTGTCCTTCCGGAAGTGTTCCGTCCGCTCATCGACTATCGAATGCTCCTCAATGCCGCCATTCTGCTGCTTATGATCCGCTTTCAGCCGGCGGGTCTCCTCGGCGAGGGGAGTTTCCTCAGGGGTCTTTTCCAGCGGAAAGGGGGAACCTCCAATGGATGACGTTCTGCTCCGCCTGGACAGGGTCTCAAAGCACTTCGGCGGACTGAAGGCTGTGGACAACGTCTCCTTCGAACTCGCAAAAGGAGAAATACTCGGCCTCATCGGTCCCAACGGCGCAGGCAAGACCACGTGCTTTAACCTGATATCCGGAGTCTATACCCCTACGTCCGGCGCTATTTACCTCGAGGAAAAACCCACGGGAGGCCTTCCGCCCTACAGGATGGCTTCGCTGGGTGTGGGGAGGACATTCCAGGTGGTGAAGCCCTTCTCCACACTTTCGGTTGTTCAGAACGTCATGGTGGCCCTTGGGCTCAAAAGATACGGCGGCGTGATCTCCTCCTTCGCCCCGTGGGAGACGAAGAAATCCCGGAAAGAAGCCATGACCCTTCTGGAGGAGGTGGGCATCGCCCATCTCGCCGATACACCTTCGGGACAGCTCCCCCTGGGCAACCAGCGCCGCCTTGAACTGGCACGGGCTCTTGCCCTGATGCCGGGGGTCCTTCTCCTGGACGAGACCTTTTCGGGCCTTCGCCACGAGGAGATCTCACTGCTCTCGAAACTTGTGCTGGAAGTACGGAACAAGGGAATCTCCGTCCTGCTCATCGAACACAACATGAAGGTCGCCATGGGACTGTCCGACAGGCTTGTGGTCCTTGACCACGGAAGGCTTCTCGCAGAGGGAAAGCCTGAGGATATCCGGTCCGACCCTGCGGTTATCGAGGCATACCTGGGGAAGGGGGCGTCTGCCAATGCTTCTTGAGGTTTCCGATCTCAAGGTGTGCTATGGAGATATACACGCGGTGGAGGGAGTCTCCCTCAGCATAGGCGAGGGAGAGCTCATATCCGTCATAGGGGCGAACGGAGCGGGGAAAAGCTCCCTCCTCAACTGTGTTATGGGGATCGTGCCCTCCAGGGGCGGAAAGGTGATTTTCTGCGGAAGGGACATCACATCACTCCCCGTTCATGAAAGGGCCAGGGAAGGTATCCGCATCGTCCCGGAGCGGGCACGGGTTTTCCCCCGGCTCACGGTGTATGAGAACCTGCTGGCGGGATGCTTCGGCATGAAAGACAAAATCAGCTTCCCGGAAAAACTCTCGTGGATATACGGCCTGTTTCCTGTGCTGGAGGAGCGGAAATCCCAGCTTGGCTCCACCCTTTCCGGAGGAGAGCAGCAGATGCTGGCCATTTCAAGGGCGCTTATTTCCGACCCGAAACTGCTTCTGGTGGACGAGGTCTCCATGGGACTCATGCCCGTGCTGGTGGACAAGGTTTTCGAGGTCATGGAAATGCTGAACAGGGAACACGGGCTCACCATCCTGCTGGTGGAACAGAACGCGCTTGCCTCACTGGGGATCTCCTCCCGGTCCTACGTCCTGGAGACTGGGAAAATCGTCCTTGAAGGGGCTTCCGGGGATCTCTTGAAGGACCCCAAGGTCCAGGAGGCGTACCTGGGCCTGTAGCTTTGCGGCGATCAGGGGCTGAAATACCCTGCCCCTCGAGAAAACAGAAACAAAATAACTCTGGAGGTGGAAAAAATGCGTGTGATGAAAACGGCAGTTCTTGCTCTGTGCGTACTCCTTCTGTCCGGATCCCTGGCATTCGGGGCTGACACGGTGAAGATCGGTCTCCTCGTTCCCCTGACAGGGCCTGCGGCGGCGGACGGTACCAGTGCCCTCTACTCCGTGCAGATCGCCCTCGACCAGGTGAACGCCGCCGGGGGTGTTCTCGGCAAAAAAGTGGAGCTTATCTACTACGATGACAGGGCAGACGCGAAGGAAGCGGTCGCCCTGTCCCACAAGCTCATCGAGCAGGACGGCATCGACGCGTTTGTCGCGGGTTCTTACAGCCTTCCAACGCGGGCCGTTGCTCCTATCTTCCAGGAGGAGGGAATCCCCCTCGTGGCCGCCTACGCAATTCATCCGGATGTCACCAGGGCTGGAGATTACTGCTTCAGGAACGGGTTCCTCGGAATGGTGGAGGGCAGGGCTGCGGGATACACTGCCCACAAGCTCCTCGGCGGGAAGACGGTCGCGCTTCTTACCAGCGACAACGATTTCGGGCGCACCCTCGTGGTGGGCTTCAAGGAGTATGCGGCCAAGTATGCTCCCGACCTCAAGATCGTAAGTGAGCAGGCATATCCGTTCTCCGAGAAGGACTACAAGCCGTATCTCTCGAAAATCAAGGAGCTCGACCCTGACGTCATCTTCGCGAGCGGCTACTATTTCCAGACCGGCCCGCTCCTTCGCCAGGCCAGGGAGCTTGGTATCCAGTCAAAGATCCTCGGCGAGGAGGGGGCTGATTCGCCCAAGCTCATGGAGATCGCCGGAGACGCTTCCGAAGGTTTTCACATCGTCACGAATTTTGACCGTGACGATCCCCGCCCCGTGGTCCAGGACTTCCTGAAGGAGTTCCGCTCCCGTCACAAGTTCGAGCCTGACATGGTGGGAGCTTCCGCCTACGACGCCTTCATGATCATCACCGACGGCATGAAGACATCGGGCAGCACTGAGGGCGCCAAGGTCCGGGACGCAATTGCCGCGGTAAAGGATTACAATGGTCTCACGGGGATCATCGGCGGCTTCGACGAGATCGGAGAAGTGGTCAAGCCCGTCCAGGTGCAGGTGGTGAAAGAAGGCCTTTTCCGCCACTTCGGTGTGGTGAATGATCCCGAGCTCATAAAGCCCTGATTTCAAACCGGAAAAAGCGCCCCCTTGAGGGCGCTTTTTTTGCTGGCAAACCATTTTTTCCGGTCGGTTTTCTCCCCCCTGCGGCGATGCTTTATAATGTTCCCGAAACAGGATGATCATTCTGTTTCAGGGGAGGGAAAAGTCATGGCTCCGGGAATTTTCATGTGGGTCCTCCTCCTGTGTATGAGCACCGTATTGGTCCTCCTAACTGCTTCGGATGCGCGGTCTCTCCGGCGCAGAATACTGAGGTTTTCAGGCCTCGTATTTCCCATGGTGGTTCATCCTCTTTTCGGAATTCGTGTATACCGTATCTCCCTTCTTATTCCTCTTGTTGTCCTTCTGGGCCTGGAAGCTTCGGGGAAGAAAAAGCCTGAAAAAAACCTTCTCGGCACCCTGATTTCCCCTATAGCGAAGGAGGGGGAACGTGAGCATCTTTCAGGGATTTCTGCATGGTTTACCGGGGTTTTTATCGCTTCCCTGGCGCCCGGCGGAATAGGCCCCGCCGCTGCGGCAATGGGGACGGTGGCGGATCCATGGGCATCAATGGCCGGCACACTTATGGGAGGACGGAAGACGAAACCGGGAAAAACGTTCTCCGGAAGCGTGGCCTGCCTCCTGTCCGCTTTCTGGTCGGGAGTCGCATTTACACTGATTTTCCCTGACTCGGGGATCACGCTGATTCATGTGTCAGCCGGTGCCCCGGCAATCGCCGCAGCAGAGGTCTACACTTCCGGGACATATGACAACATAACGGTTTTCATCGCGGGAGCGGCTGCCATGACGCTTGCAGGTGCAGTGCACTGACCCGGGAAAGCGCAATGTATACCCGAAAGGGGATAGCCTTTTTTCGCCGAATGGGGTATGGTATCGGCGCCATAAAAAAGCTTTTTTGTATCCGGAGGGAAATGATAGCGTGAAGATCGTCGTCGTGGGCGGAGGAGAAGTCGGGTACAGCGTTGCGGAAACTCTTTCTGAAGAGGGACACGACGTAACAGTTGTAGAGGAGAACGAGGAGCGGGCTGCCCGTGTGGACAGCGAGCTTGATGTGATCACTGTCAGGGGGAATGGAGCCCGCCCGCAGGTTCTCGAGGAGGCAGGGATCGTTCCCGGATGCGATGTTGATATCCTCGTGGCCTGTACAGACCACGACGAGGTGAATATCCTCGCCTGCTGGATCGCCAAGCGTGCAGGCGTCAAGCGCGTCATCTCCAGGGCCCGGGGACTTGAGTTCACCGACAGTCCCACATGGGCGAAGGATCTCGGCATCGATGTGATGAACTCCCCCGAGCGTTCCGTGGCACGGGAGATCCTTGAACTGCTTTTCGTCAGCTCCGCGGTACACACGGCGGAACTGCTCGACGGGCGGTCGGGTATCTACGCCTTTCGGGTAGCCCAGAATTCTTCCCTCGTCGGCGTAGCGCTCAAGGAACTCCGGACCCTATACCCCCATTTTGTCGCCATAATCGTTTATATAGAGCGGAATGGCACAGGCTATATCCCCTTCGGCGACATGAAAATCGAGGCAGGGGACCTGTGTTATATCGTCACGTCTCGTGAACAGGCCTGGAAGATGGAAGAGATCTACCAGATGAAAAAGAGCCGCCCCCTGAAAAGGGTCATTATCATCGGCGGAGGAAAGCTGGGCTTCCAGGTTGCCTGGAAACTGGAGAACCAGTTCCGCAACCTCGACATCCGTCTGATCGACCACAACAGGGAAAAATGCGAACGCCTCGCGGGTGAGTTGAAAAGAACCCTGGTCCTTTGCGGCGACGGTGCTGATGAAAACCTCCTCCGCCAGGAGGGGATCGAAAAGGCTGACGGGCTGGTTTGCGCCACTGAGAGCGACGAGACTAACCTCCTCTTCGCAGTCATAGGGAAGGCCTTGGGCGCCCGCAAGACCATCGCCGTGGCTCGGCGCAAGATTTACATGAAGCTGGACAACTACATGTCCGTGGATTCCATCGTGAACCCAAACAGCGCCCTCGCGTCCGTCATCCTTCGCTACGCACGGTATCCCTCGGGGTCGGGTGTCCTCTCCATAATTGAGAAAATAGACGCTGAAATGCTCGAGGTGACCATTCCCGACAGAAGCCCCGCAGTGGGAAGGACGATCATGAGCCTCGGCCTGCCGAAGGGAATTCTCATCGCCCTTATCGTGCGCCGGGGAGACGCCTTTGTTCCCGTAGGGGCGACAGTAATCCAGAAAGGGGACAAGGTTATCGTCTTTGCCACCTCCGACCTTATGTCCGAGGCGATGGACTCTCTTGGAGTGAACTGACCGTGCATCTTCCCGTAATCTTCAAGGTCCTCTCCCTTCTTTCGGCTATCGTCTCTCTCTCCATGGTCTTGCCGCTGGGATGGTCACTCTGGGACGGGAGCAGTGACGGAAAAGCCTTCCTGCTGTCTATTTCTGCAGGTCTCATCTTTTCGGCAGTGTTGTTTATGGCGGGAAAAAACGCTGACTATAATGACATCGGCGTAAAGGACGGTTTTCTCGTAGTATCCCTCAGCTGGATTTTCGCGTCCCTTATAGGAGCCCTTCCCTTCTATATCAGCGGAACGATCCCTACTTTCGCAGGTGCTTTCTTTGAATCGGCATCAGGCTTTACGACCACGGGGGCGTCAGTCCTCTCTGACATCGAGGCGGTTCCCCGGGGGATCCTCTTTTGGAGGAGCTTGACCCACTGGCTCGGGGGTATGGGGATAATCGTCCTCAGCCTCGCGATCCTCCCCTTCCTTGGGGTCGGGGGAATGGAGCTGTTCAAGGCTGAAGTCCCGGGGCCTATACCTGAAAAGATTACACCGAGGATCCAGCAGACCGCCCTGTACCTCTGGGGAGTGTATGCGTTCCTCACTGTTGCGGAAACAGTGCTGCTCCTCCTGGGAGGAATGAATCTTTTCGAGTCGCTGACCCATACTTTCGGTACAGTGGCCACCGGCGGATTCTCCCCGCTGAACAGGAGCGTGGGGCAGTACGGCTCCGCCTATTTCGACTGGATCATAACGGTGTTCATGTTTCTGTCCGGGATTAATTTTGTCCTTCACTACCGTCTGCTCCGTGGACATTTCCGTCCTCTCGCCAGGGATGACGAGTTCAGGACCTACCTCTGGATCGTTCTGTTCTGCATAGCGGTAATTTCCGCAGACCTCCTTTTCCGGGGAAACTACGATTCGATCGCTGAAGCCCTGAGGTACAGCGCGTTCCAGGTGGTGAGCATCATCACAACCACAGGGTTTGCCACGGCAGATTTTGAACTGTGGCCTTCCTTCACCCAACTCATACTTCTTCTCCTCATGTTCGCCGGGGCATGCGCCGGTTCCACGGGCGGCGGCATGAAAATACTCCGGCTCCTGATTCTTTCGAGGCATACCCGTGCAGAACTGAAGCGGGTTCTCCATCCCCATGCGGTAATTTCCGTTAAAGTGGGAGGAAAAGTGATCGATACCAGGATACAGTCTTCAGTGACCTCATTCCTTATTCTCTACGTTGCAGTTTTTATCGCGGGGGTCTTTTTCATGACATCTCTCGGCATGGACATGGAATCAGCCATGTCGGGAGTGGCTGCCTCTCTTGGGAACGTCGGTCCGGGGCTCGGGAGCCTGGGGCCCATGGACAACTACAGTGCTGTCCCCGAAGCGGGAAAATGGCTCTTTTCACTCCTGATGCTCATGGGGCGCCTTGAACTCTACACTGTTCTCCTTCTTTTTTTCCCCGGGACATGGAGAAAATAATGCTATGGTGATGAAGTCCGGAGGAGGTGCGGCAGGGGAATGAACGGCTTCCTGGTCGCCAAGTTTCTGTCTTTCATTACAGGAATCGTATCTCTTTCCATGATATGGCCGATTTTGTGGGCCCATTTCGACGGGAGCGGAGAGGTGCGAAGCCTTGTCATATCCATGATTCTAGGCCTCACTTTTTCCGGCCTCCTTTTCGTTGCAGGAAGGCATCACACCGACTATAAAACCGTCGGGATACGGGACGCATTTGCTGTTGTTTCTCTTTCATGGATTTTTGCGTCGGTAGTGGGGGCTCTTCCCTACTACATCTACGGTATGGCACCCGCCTATACCGACGCTTTTTTCGAAGCCATGTCAGGATTTACCACCACGGGAGCCTCGATTCTTACGGATATAGAAGCCCATCCGAAAAGCCTCCTCTTCTGGAGGGGGCTGACACACTGGATCGGAGGGATGGGGATCATTGTCCTCAGCCTTGCCATACTGCCCTTCATCGGCGTGGGGGGAGTACATCTCTTCAAGGCTGAAGTTCCGGGCTTCGGCCTTGAAAAAATGACGCCGAGACTGCACCAGATGGCCATCAGGCTGTGGGGCATCTATTTCGGACTTACGGCGGCGCAGGTGATCCTTCTCCTCCTTGGAGGAATGAACCTCTTCGAAGCACTCACCCATTCCTTCAGTACCATTGCCACAGGAGGCCTTTCGCCTCTGAACAAAAGCATCGGCCATTACAATTCCCCCTACATCGAATGGGTAACCACCTTTTTCATGTTTTTTTCCGGGGTGAACTTTGTTATCCACTACAGATTCCTTCTCAGGCAGTCCGGGGCGTACCGCGACGACGAGGAATTCAGGCTCTATGCCTTTATCGTTCTTTTCAGCATTCTCTTCACCGCTGCGGTCCTTCTGCTCAGAGGATATTATGTCACCATCGAGGAGGCCGTTCGCTACAGCGCTTTCCAGGTGATCAGCATCATTACCTCCACGGGTTTTTGCACTACGGACTATGAGCTTTGGCCCGTGTCAGTTCATTTTCTCTTTATTCTCCTCATGTTTGCAGGAGGGTGTACCGGTTCAACAGCAGGAGGGATCAAAAGCCTCAGGGTTCTGGCCCTTGCACGTCATGTACGGGCAGGGCTGGCCTCATGTCTCCATCCCCAGGGACAGTTCCAGACAAAGATCAGGGGGAAAACCGTGAGCCAGGATGCACTGGCTTCGGTGACGGCTTTTTTTATTCTCTATCTTGTTGTTTTCATTGCAGGAGCCCTGTTCATGGCTGCCCTGGGTGTGGATTTCGTCACGGCCGTGAGCAGCGCTGCGGCGTCGATCGGGAACACGGGCCCTGGGTTCGGAACGGTCGGGCCTACCGAGAATTTTTTCCATATCCCAGCCGCAGGAAAATGGGTTCTCTCGCTTCTTATGCTTCTGGGGCGGCTTGAGCTGTATACCATGATTCTGCTGTTTTCCCCCCGTACCTGGAAGAAATAGAATCGCCCCGCCATCTCCACGACTCTGCGTATCATGATATAATAATTCCGAATATTGAATAATGGAGGGGATGCCAGTGAAGCTCGTCGACATGAACCGGCTGGAAATGGAAAACATTCTTCCCGGACTCAAGGCCAGGTTTGTCAATTCCGAGAACATGACGGTGGCGTACTGGTACATGGAGGCCGGCTCCGATTTCCCTTTGCATGATCATTGCCATGAACAGCTGGTCAAT